>JGI1201J43222_100369_pt1 | contig 10562 bp, 9 predicted proteins | sample MastesBC008_FD_43222 | JGI IMG/M metagenome (IMG submission 43222) | reverse complement strand
TGTTGAACGTCAAGCATGGGAACGCAATCCCAGTGGGGACGAGAACGGGCGATCGCTGCGGGAAAAGCTGCATCTAAATCGCGTGTTACTGAGAAAGTAACGCTAACCATGTCAGCAGGGTGCAAATGATTACGTTTTTCTAACTCATCTAACAATTCTGTTATTGATTCTCGCATGGCTTCAACTGTGTTTTCAGAAACAGTTATTGCACCACGAATAGCCTGTATTCGCCACTCCACAAAAAAAAATCCTCCAATTAATTTGCTTCTAATTGTCAGTTGTCAGTTGTCAGTTATCAGTTATCAGTTATCATCAGTTATCATCAGTTATCAGTTAATGCGCTACCGTGCACGCTATAGCTGCGCTACCTACGGATCCGCTAACAGATTTCAGTTATCAGTTATATGTTTATTGTCCACTGTATGGCTAGCGCCACGCTTAGCTAACACTGTTAAATGTTAACTGTTAACTGATAACTGTTCGCTATCAAGGTCTGTATAACCACAACGGAAGACCACTGGTAGAAATTTCAAATTCTAACCAATCGATTCCAGTTCCAATTTTACTTTTTGCCTGACGATTTCCCGGTAAGATACGACTCAAAAGAGGCTTACGTTCCTCAAAAGTATAAACAGGTGTTTTTTCCGGGTCTAGATCTACTAATTCAGCAGCCCAACGACGAGCATCTTCTTCTGCTCCAAGTTTATCTACAATACCCAGTTCTAAAGCCTGCTGTCCAGTAAAAATCCGCCCATCGGCAAAAGTTTTAACTGTTTCTGGTTCTAAATTACGTCCTTCAGCAACTGTTTGCACAAATTGTTGATAACTGGTGTCTATGAGTTCCTGCAAAATACCTTGTTCTGGTTCGGTCAGTTCTCGATCGAATGCCAAGATATCTTTGTAGGGACCAGATTTAATAACTTTGAAAGAAACGCCAACTTTGTCAAGCAATCTTTCTAGGTTATTACCACGCAAAATAACACCTATACTGCCTGTAATTGTTCCTGGGTTGGCCATGATATATTCTGCACCCATACCAATATAAACACCACCAGATGCAGAAATGTTGCCAAAAGAAGCAACTATTTTTAATTTATCGCGCAAACGCTTTAGGGCACTATAAATTTCCTGAGAATCTCCTACTGTACCTCCGGGGGAGTCAATCCGTAGTAATAAAGCCGGAAACTTTTTCTCTTCCACTGTTTTGAGTGCTTCTAACACTCTCTTGCGGGTAGCTCCGGCGATCGCACCGTTAATTTCAATTCTGGCAATTTGTTTACGAAACCTAGGCTTAAAAGGCCAAATCATGAGTAGTCAAAAAAAACACTATAAATTGAATGTTAAGCTTCAAATAGCAGTAAGCTGTAAATGAAAATAGAATTAAGGATCGGGAAGGAAGAAGTCTGCAAATTTTTGCCGTACGGTGATGTTGTCACTTTATATTATTTATATTTATTACTTAAAGACTTCTTGTTTTTTTATGAATGAAATTATAGCTTATCTTGTAGTGAGTTACTTAGTTTTATTGTTAATTGATTCTTATTAACCCTCAAAACAGCATAATTCTATAGCTTTTGATTATAGCTTTCGACTATTTATGCTGTGATTTATTGACACATCTTTCCGACATATCATTTCTACAGACAAGATAATATCTTCATTTCCCTAATCAAGTTTAGTTCCACTTTCATCTGTGGCAAACAATCAATAGCACATTATTGGTGAAAATTTCTAGTTGAAAGTTGATTTTTGGATCCTTTACTCGGGTGTTTGAGTAATTAAAATTTCAAATTCCAATCGCAAAATTTTTAGGCTTTGATTGGAAAATATTTTTGACATCTTGGAAATATTTGAAATGTAAGTATATTACTCCTTTGCTAATTAGCTACAGTCTCATGCTTGGTACATCACCATTTATAAGATGGTAATTTGAGAAATCTTTAAGAGTTTAGACGTAGAATTTGACACCGGTAGAAAGCATAGGCATCAAATAGCGCTCCCACAAAACAACAAGTTAAACAGATAACTAAAACACCTTGTAATGGTGTTCCGCTACCAAAAACCATGAGAAATTGGGAAATATCTTGGGCAATAACTTGTGTTAGCTCTTGTAAGCCAGGGAAATAACTGACTAAGATAATTACAGTCCAGAGGCTACCAACAAATAACATTGGTGCTACAAAGCTGAACACCATAGATAGTAGCAGCGAACGGATAAAGTTAGCAAAAATGTTCATCACTATACAGGCTCCGTGAAGTTGCAAAAATAAGACCTGCTTTTTCAATATCTACAATAAGGTAGATTCACCTCCATGGGGCGTTTTTTCAAAAATCTTAAGTTTTCATTAAAAAACAACAAAGTTCACATTTCGTTCAAATTGCCAATATACAGGGCTATCTTTTGGATGTAAACCTTTACTTGCAAGCTTTTGCACAGTTTATGAGAGAATAGGGTAATATTGTTCATTCGAAATTGACTTTCTGAGAGAAAGTTTAAACTTAGTAACTTTTACCAGTGAAAGACTAAGAGAAGTTACAACTTTTCGGAACAGGGATTCGCTTGGATTGTCTTCCTAGTTAGAAAGTAAGGATGTTGAGATTGATTCAGAAAGATAAATACAGCAATTGCAATGTAACTGAGTAATCCCGAGCTACTGAAAAATCGTCACAAATACTCAAGTCTTAATAATCTATCAACTCAATATATAAACTCATAACTCATATTTCGCTATGATTACGGCAGTTACTGAGTTAGCTTGTGAACGTTGAGCCAGATAAAAACCAAATCCAGTTTAGGAATGTGGAGTCAGCGACTGCTGTCATCAATTTTTTTGGGCGGACAAGTATTTGTTCATCTTTTGAAGGGCAAAATACACCGACGTAACACTTTGGAACAAATGGCTGCGGTGGGACCAGATTCCCTATTTATCGCTTTGTTGACCGCTGTATTTGTCGGTGCTGTTTTTACTGTTCAGGTCGCACGGGAGTTTATCGCTTTTGGTGCGGGGAATATCGTCGGTGGAGTTTTATCAGTCGCATTGACGCGAGAACTTTCCCCCGTACTCACAGCAGTGATATTAGCCGGAAGAGTGGGTTCTGCATTTGCGGCGGAAATTGGGACTATGCGGGTAACCGAACAAATAGATGCTTTATTAATCCTCAAAACCGATCCAGTAGATTATCTGGTAATTCCCCGAGTTCTTGCTTGTTGCTTAATGTTACCTATTTTGACCCTGTTATCTTTAGTGACAGGAATGACTGGGGGATTGATTATAGCGACTAATCTTTATAATCTATCAGACACTTCATTTTTAGATTCAGCGCGTAATTTTCTTAGTTTTTGGGACATTATCAGCGCCATGGTGAAGGCATTTTGTTTTGGTACTTTTATTGCCGTTATTGGTTGCAATTGGGGCTTGACAACTACTGGTGGAGCGAAAGGTGTGGGAGAATCTACCACAACTGCAGTTGTAACTTCTTTGTTAGTTATTTTTATTAGTAACTTCTTCCTTACTTGGGTCATGTTCCAGGGTGCTGGAAGTGCATTATTACAGGGATTTTAGTTTTATGACTGTAGATGGCTCATCAGGTTACGTCATAGTATTTTTTTTGAAGGAAATAGGGGTAAGGAAATAAGCTTGTCACCTTTCACCGCCAATTAAGGAAATAATCTTTGGTAAAGCAGACTTGTCCATTTACTGGAATCAATTTACTGGAAGCATGCATCTTTTCCTTTGACGAAAATCTTCATCAAGCAAGAAAATAGGAAACAAAAATTTTCCAATTTCTAAAATATTGTCCCAAATTTTCCTGATTTCTGTTCTAAATTTCCTAAATGTTTATGGCTAATCCAATATTACCTATACAAATTATTTATGAGAAATGATTTTTTGGGAAAAGTAAAACTCTGGGAAGAGAAACTATTGCTTAGCAAATAAATTATTCTTTTCCAACCAAGACAATCATCTACAAAAACTTCTCCTTTTCTTCCCACACTCCCCTTTCTCGTTCAATTAGGTAACTTTCTACTCGGATAGGAAGAGTATTTGGGGAGCTTGCTCTTAAATTCTAAAATAAGAGAAATGTTACTTTAAGATTCAGGGTGGAAAACTATGACCACTTCAACAAGTACGAATGCGCTATCAACTGTCGAATTAAATCCTAATTATAAGATTCCTCTAGTATTAGTATTAATTGGTGCTCTACTACTGATAGTACAACCCTTATTAGCAGGAATAATTGCACTTTTTGGCGTATTTTTGATGTTTCAAGCAGTTACTCTGCGTTTGCGATTTACTGCTACAGATTTAGATATTTACAGAGGAGAAAAATTAATCCGCCGTTTTCCATACAGTGAATGGCAACATTGGGAAATTTTTTGGCCACAAATTCCAATACTATTTTATTTCAAAGAAACCAAAAGTATTCACTTTTTACCAATTATATTTGACCCCAAGACTCTTAAAACCTGTTTGGAGCAGCACTATCCAAGAAATCAGAATCTGGGATAGTCTGTATGGCTGTATTGTCTGTCAATGTTTGTAAATATAACTAAAATTTACTCAAATAGGGAAAAAGAATCGGATGAGAATTAGTAAATGCTGTTCTTTTTCTCTTTACATATAAACTGCTAGCAATTATAAACTGTAATTCATAGCATCAATAGTGACTGGGTTATTTATCAAACTATGTTACAAACAACAAATTACAGAGAAAAGAAAATTAATTATTAAAGGATGTAAAACTTATTGTTTCTATGAATCAAGAAGAATTTGAAAATCAAAAATCAATTGAAGAAAGTTCAGAGGGGCTTGAAGAGGAACCACAAGCAGAGTCAGTAAATCCTCAAGAAGATTCTACACCAAAAGCAAATACTGAGACTCTAACATCAAGCAATGCCCCAGAAACAGCAGAAAACTCTTTTGCACTCAATTTAAAACCACAAACTGTAAAACCCCAAGATGAAACTTCGGTTTTGGAATCTGGGGATAAATCTCAAAAACTTGTCAATAATATTTCATTTATGTCTGTAGATTCAGAATCAAGTAAAATAAGCGAATTACAACGCCAAGAAAAAGCACTGCGGACGGAAATAGCAAATCTCCAAGCTACTCAACAAATACTTTCCCAACAGGTGCAGGAAACCCAAACCAAAATGGGACGAGTAGTACAGGAAGCCCTTGAAGAACTTGAAAAACGCAAGCAAACTTTGCAAATTGCTGTAGAGAAATTAGAAAAACGTCAAGAACGCATTCGTAAGGAAATGCGCAGTACGTTTGCTGGTGCTTCCCAGGATTTAGCCATTCGAGTTCAAGGTTTTAAAGATTACCTAACCGGTAGTTTACAGGATTTGGCTGCGGCTGCTGAACAGTTAGAATTATCTCCACCACCGAGCGAACCAAAAGAAAAACCACAAGTTATTCAAAGTCGTCCCCGTGAGATAGAAGAACCTGAATCAGATACACCACAATTTACCCAACAGCGTTTTCAGGATACGACAAAAAAAATTCGTGGGTTCATCGATCAATACCGCACAAAACCAGATTACTACGGTCCGCCATGGCAATTACGTCGCACTTTTGAACCAGTTCACGCCGAACGCGCATCTAAATGGTTCTTCGAACAAGGTGGAAGGGGTGCATTACGTACTCTGGGTAGCAGATTGCAAAATACTTTGGTGACTTCGGCGATTATTTCCATACTTTATCGGCTATATGGCGATCGCGTCCGTACTTTAATACTGGCTGATAGTCCAGAACGCTTGGGTGAATGGCGACGCGGTTTACAAGATTGTTTGGGGGTTGGTCGTCCTGACTTTGGTCCAGACCGAGGGGTTGCATTATTTGAAACCCCAGAAGCAGTTGCTCAAAAAGCAGAGCGTTTAGTCAAAGCTAGATTACTACCATTAATTGTCATTGATGATTCGGAGGAAGAAATCAGTCTTGGGTTGTTGGAATTTCCGTTGTGGTTAGCTTTTGCTCCTGACCCAAAAATGATGAGAAACTCTTACTATGACGATGATTTTTAAGCTGTAATGGAGATTAGAAACTGGATTTTCCCAATTTCTAGCTCCCAATTTCTCCTTCTCAATTCTCAATTCCCAAATACCAATTCCTAATTCTTTATTTCCTGTTTTTGACTCAAAATTATTTAGTTATGAATATTTGGTTAACTTTATGTTTCTGTGTCTTGGTCGTAGCTTATCTATTGGGCTCAATTCCCACTGGCTACCTTGCAGCTAAATTATTAAAAGGAATTGATATTCGAGAATTTGGTTCTGGTTCTACTGGTGCTACTAATGTTTTAAGGACCTTAGGTAAAGGACCCGGAGCATCCGTACTATTTATTGATAGTCTCAAAGGGGTAGTGGCTATTCTGATCGCTCGCGAGTTATTTAACTTTGCTACCGCTCAAGATTTACTTCCAGGGACGATTAATGTAGATATTTGGCTGTCCTCAATGGTTGCTTTAACAGGATTTTTCACCATTTTAGGACACAGTAAATCAATATTTTTAGGTTTTAGTGGTGGTAAATCTGTTGCGACCAGTATTGGTATTTTATTCGCCATGAATTGGCAAGTTGCTTTAATTTGTGTTGGTGTATTTGGAATTGCGATCGCAATTTCCCGGTTTGTTTCTTTAAGTTCAATTTCTGGTGCTTTAGCTGCTCCTGTATCGATGGTAATTTTGAACCAACCTTTGCCTTATATTATTTTCGGTGTAGTTGGTAGTTTATACGTCGTTTGGCGACATAAAAGTAATATTGGACGCTTAATTGCTGGAACTGAATCGAAATTAGGACAAAAGGTTGATGTGGATGTAGAACAAACTGTAAATCCAGCCAGTTAAATTTATTCGCTGTCATAAATATCATGTTGCTTGTACTGAAATGAAAAGTTCATTAATGGTAGGTAATAAAAATGTTACTTACCTGTGACTAAATCAAACACAGTAATTTCAGGACGCGAACCAAAGCGAATACGCAAGCTTGTCATACCAATACCACGATTGGTATAAACATTCATATTCCCTACCCGATTTAAACCTTCATAATATTTTTTGCTTAAGGTGGGAAGGACTGGAGGTTTAAAAAATGGTAAGCGTACTTGTCCTGCATGGGAATGTCCTGATAACTGCAAATCGAACTTACCCGTAGCAGCACTGATATCAGCAAAGTCTGGCTCGTGTACCAAAATTATTGCTGCACCTTCAGGTGGTAATTGTTGTAAGACCAAATCCAAACGTGCTGTACCCATTAAGACATCATCAATACCAGCAATATTTAATATCGAATTACCCCGCTTGATACTGTAAACGCGATTCCTCAGTTCAAGAATGTTATTTGCTCGTAGTGCTTTTCTAATCCCTTGGGGATTTGCTAAATAATCGTGATTTCCTAATACTGCAACAGTTTTATCTTTGGATTTAAGAACCTTCAAGCTATTTTGAAAATAGGGGATAAATTTTTGCTGGTATTCCGTCACAAAATCACCAGTCATAGCAATTAGGTCTGGTTTTTGCTGGTTCACCAAATAGAAAATACGACGCAAATGTCTTTGGGTCATGAATTTATCAGTATGCAAATCGCTAATTTGCACAATTCGATAATCATTAAATTCTGAAGCTAAATGTGGAAGTCTTAGCTGCACTCTATGAATATCAATCCAATTTGGCTCAATTATTTTTGCGTATAATAAAACACAGAAAATCAAAAATAAGCATAATCCTAAAAATCGCTTAACTGAAATTTGCAAGCTTTTGTGACCCAGTCTTATTACTCTCCAATTGAGCAATTTACGTATTTTCACGACTAATCCCCAACAAAGGTAACACCAAATTCTAAGTACTGATTAAGGATTTGTCACTTAACATTGATTACCTTATGAAAAAAATTAATCAGCTATTTAGAAAAAAAGTTGCGATCGCATCATATGGATTTGCTGCTACTATTTTTAAATCATTAATTAACTTTGAAAATCGTTTGCACTAAAATTAATATGTCTCCACATTCCTTGTCACAGAGTTTTTGGCTGTAAATAGTTTTTGCCTATAGGTCTTTAATGCTCGGGGTAAGGACAAAAGACAAAGAGTGAATGATTAATATTAATTAATAAATCTAGATAAAATAAAAGTTTATAGGATTATAAGTCCGAGTTATGAGTCTTCCGATTGTTGCAATTATTGGACGCCCCAATGTGGGCAAATCGACCCTAGTTAATCGTTTAGCTGGAGAAAAAGCTGCTATTGTACACGACCAACCAGGGGTGACCCGCGATCGCACCTATTTACCTTCCTATTGGGGCGATCGTGAATTTGTGGTTGTGGATACAGGTGGTTTGGTATTTAATGATGATACGGAATTTCTACCCCTGATTCGTCAGCAGGCGATGACAGCTTTGACAGAAGCCAGTGCTGCAATTTTCGTTGTAGATGGTCGTACAGGTCCAATTGGTGCAGATGAAGAAATAGCTACATGGTTGCGCCAACAAAAGGTTCCCGTACTATTAGCTGTAAATAAATGCGAATCCCCCGACCAAGGCTTAATTCAAGCTGCAGAATTTTGGAATTTGGGATTGGGCGAGCCTTATGCTATTTCTGCAATTCATGGTAACGGTACAGGCGACCTGCTAGATGAACTTATTAAACATTTACCCGCAGTAGAGGAACTACCGGAAGATAATGAGATAAAAGTTGCCATTATCGGACGTCCGAATGTAGGTAAATCCAGTTTGTTAAATGCCTTTGTCGGCGAAGAACGGGCAATCGTGAGTCCAATTTCCGGAACTACCCGCGATGCAATTGATACCTGTGTCGTCAGGGGAGAACAAACTTACCGACTGATTGATACAGCAGGAATTCGCAAAAAGAAACATATTGAATACGGTACGGAGTTTTTTAGTATCAATCGTGCTTTTAAAGCAATTCGCCGTTGTGATGTAGCGCTGATGGTAATAGATGCTGTTGATGGTGTTACCGAGCAAGACCAAAAATTAGCCGGAAGAATTATTGATGAAGGTCGGGCTTGTGTAATTGTTATTAACAAATGGGACGCAATCGAAAAAGATTCCTACACAATCTACGAGTACCAAAAAATTCTTGAAGGAAGACTCCATTTTTCTGAATGGGCACCTACAATTTTTGTTAGTGCATTGACTGGACAACGGGTAGGCAAAATATTAGATTTGGTAGACAGTGCAGCCCTAGAGCATAAACGTCGAATTAGTACTTCTGTCGTCAACGATGTTTTAGAAGAAGCTATTACTTGGCATTCACCACCAGTTAGTCGCGGAGGAAGACAAGGTAAAATTTATTACGGTACCCAGGTTAGTAGTCAACCGCCAACAATCGCCTTATTTGTTAATGAAGCTAAGCGCTTTGGGGATAACTACCGCCGGTATATTGAAAGACAATTCCGCCAACAATTAGGATTTAGAGGTACCCCTATTCGTTTGCTGTGGAGAAGTAAAAAAGCTCGAGATGTTGAGACTAGTAACGTTAACAGAGCAGCCCGCGTTTAGTTGAAACGATTAATTAATATTAAATGGATTTACTGCGCTCCCTACCTATCGGTCTTTACTTAGAACAACCACATACTTGGTTACATAAACTCGATCCAAGAGTTAAGTTTGGTTGGTTGATGAGTTTTCTGACAACTTATATTTTTGCTAATAACCAGTGGCGTATACTACTGGTTGTTTTATTGGTTTTAGCAACTCTAACAGCGGGAATTCCCCGCAGAGTATGGCGTCAACAAATGGGCTGGTTGTTAACAATTTGCCTTTTGGTTTTATTCATTGCTTCCATTACTCCTGACGCCTTAGGGGTAAAATATCAGCCGCGTTTACCTGTCGATCAACAAGAGTTATATCCCGAATCTAAGCCACAAACTTCAAATATTGTTCAAAACAAAGTATCCCCTTCCCCTGAAGTAAGTCCGAATCCAACTTCAATTTCCACTAATAGTATGGAATACGAGCAAAGTTACCATTATGTACTGTTAGAAATTGGACCTATATTTGGGCTTGGACCGATAAGAGTAACTCGTTATTCTTTTGATCTAGCTATACGTTTAAGTACTATTTTCTTTACCATCATATATGGCACTAACTTATACTTATTAACTACTGCCACCGAGGAAATTACAGCAGCTATTGAAAGTTTGAGCCGACCCCTACGGAAACTGAATATACCAGTTACAGAAATAACTCTAACTTTAACTTTATCTTTACGCTTTATTCCTTTAGTACTAGAAGAAATTCAAAATTTAGCTCGTTCTGTTGTCACTAGGGCAATTAATTGGCGTAAGTTGGGCTGGAAGGGTGCAGTCAAAGTTTGGCTGATGGTAATAGAAAAACTTTTAGATAACTTACTTATGCGTGCAGAACAAATGGCTGGAGCAATGGTCGCGAGAGGTTTTACTAGTCCGAACCAGCATCGAGTACAGTGGCATGAATTACGTTTAAAATCTTGGGATTGGGTGGCGCTAATTGCTTTAATAATTTTCTGGGGAATACGTTTTCAAATTGGCGCTCAAGTCTGAGGAGTAATGAGTAATGAGTAAT
>JGI1201J43222_100368_pt1 | contig 10601 bp, 7 predicted proteins | sample MastesBC008_FD_43222 | JGI IMG/M metagenome (IMG submission 43222) | reverse complement strand
ATTGTATTGAGGGAAAGTTTGGACAAGCTAAAAGAAAATTTAGCCTCAATCAAATTATGACAAAACTTTCTTGTACATCTGAAACTGCAATTGCTATTGCTTTTTTAGTGATGAATCTTTCTACTCATCTCTCACGTTTAATTAGGGCTTTTTTATGTCTATTTTTCAGAAATACACCTTTTTTACAGTCTAGTATTAGATGAATTTATATTTTAGTTGCCTTAATATGTTCAAAACTTATTTTTTGTTTTTCCTCGAATAACGAATCAATCTGTATCTTACTTTTTCAGCAAGCCCTAAGTAAAAAAATACTTTTATTCTTAAGGAATAGTTTGTAGCAATCCCTTTTTAAGCTGAAGTAGCCAGCGACTATAGCCATAAGAATTATGAGTTGATAGTTCCGGTCCGCAATAAGTTTGACTAGCTAAATTAATTGCGCGGTAGAAATAGCTATCTTTTTGTCTACTCTTCTCATCTTGTATCATCTCAAAAGCGATACTCCACCACAAAGAATTCTCAACCCTAATTAAAGTTAATTCGCTTTTCACATCCTGAATTTGACGCTGTTGACGTTCTTTATGGACGGGAATCCAATAATTTTTAGGAATTATCTTAATGGAGTTGAGATAAAACTCACTCTCTAAGTTATCGATAACCCATTTACACCATTGTTCGATATTCCCTTTCCATATTGTCTTACCATCTATATTGCTGAAATCACGGGTTCCTAGCTCTTGCTGCTGTAGTTTAAGCTCTAAATTTCCCTGACGCGATTTGAGATTAAATTCTTCATCTCTCCTTAGGTCGAGGTTAAGTAAGCGAAATTTCTGAAAATTCTTAACGTGACCGTGAAAATATAAATCTTCTCTAACTTCGACTTGTGGGAATAGTTCCCCCGGACATTCAACCTCAAACCAGTGTCGTACTACTGTAGGAGGTATACCTTTTACAAACCAGCGTAACTCTAATGTTTTTTGCACCAGTAATTTTCACCTCAACTTTGGCTTATGCAATCTCTCTAATTGTTTATTTGGCTATCCTTATATAACAGTGGTGCGAACGCTAATAATATTATGTATGCCATCGATTCAACTAAATACAGAGCTTACTTAAAAGTGGAATCCCAGTAAATTCCAATAAGCTAAAAAAGGAATAAAAGCCAAGGATACAAATGCAATCAAAGAGTAATGAAGCCGCCTAACAACAGACTAGTATTTATTCTTCCAAGCAAGTATAGTAAAAATTAATAACACCCCAGTTAAAATTGAACTCAAAATTGGCAAACAAAGTAGTAATTAAGCGCTTTAGCCACGGCATAAACATTTCATTTCAATTTAAGCTAAGATTCACGGCTTATTAATTTATTAGTTAATAACAAAAAATAAGCGCAAGCCAAAATTTAGTAATATAAAGTAGTTTCTTTATTTAGATTAGTCTCGAATTAGTACCTCTGATTCCATCATTAGAAAGAGATTTATTATTCCTTTACATACTTCGTGCGACTGACATAAGCAAAGCCGAAACTGCAGGCTCTGTAGAATATTTACAGGATTTACCCACTGACAAATCTGCAGAGGTTTAATATACAAGTTTTTGTAGATAGGCGTATCGAAAAACAAGTAAGAAAGAATCTAACATAGTTTACTGATTCGCGTTCTACTTTTTCTTAAGTTTGCAAATCTTCTAGTTTCACCTGCTTACCCGACTCATCAGTCCGATAAACCCATTCCCGTTGTCCGTCACTCACTACAACTTTCCAACCGGGAACTATTACTTGAGCGCAAACTTCTCCAGGTTGTGCTAAACCCAAGCAGCTATTCCCCCAACTTTGCTTTTGCGTTTCAGTTATCCGAAGTGTGGCTACGGTTTTACTGCTACGCTTTGCTGCATCGCTTAAAACTGCACTTTGGACATCTGACGGTAATTCTTGATTCCGAGATGAGTTGGGGGTTTCAGTAGGTGTGGGTGTAGAAGCAGATTCCCTTGGGGGTGGATTTGTTTGAGTGTTGGTACAAGAAGCTGCAGAAAATATCAATGTACACAAAGCGGTTACGAGTATAGTTTTACGAAGTAAGTTGAACCAAGGATACTTCATGGGCAGATATTTCATAAACCGTAAGACCTTTTCTCCAATTTCGTATTTTATTCTTAAGACTGCGCTGGCTAAAATATTGTGGTTAATGTAACGTTTTTCGAATTGTAAATAAAGTTTTTATAGTTTTTTGGATATCCCAATCAATAATTACTTCCTTTGGAAAGATATATCTATCAGCTTATTGCAAATTCCAGTAGATTTACTGAGTGTTAATATAGTCCAAGAACAAACACCTTTATCAATTACTCATCTTGATGGACTTCTAAGGCGATCGCTAGAAGCTAAATCTCAGAAGGCTGTCGTAATTTTTGTAACTTAAGCACAGTAATAGAAAACATCACCCACAAATAACCGACCCCGTAACCAGCAAACACATCCGTGGGCCAGTGTACACCTAAATACAGCCGACTTAAACCTACAGCGCCAATCAAAATAACGGCGAAACTATAGATGATGATGGCAAATTTTGGGTAATGGGAAGCGAGCAAATATGCTATAAAACCATACAATACCATTGAACCTAAGGCATGACCGCTGGGGTAGCTGTAAGACTTTTCCGTAATTAATTGCTCCCAAAGTTGCGGGCGTTGTTTGCTAAAAGCGAATTTCAAACTATAGCTGAGAACTGTAGCTCCAAGAACATGAAAACCAAATATTTTGGCTTCTTGGGGATACCTTTTCCACAATAGCGTAATAAACGTAACGCCGACGACAGTTACAAGTATGATCGGATCGCCTATTTTTGTAATACTAAGCATGATGCTATCCCATGTGGGATTAGCATACTGATGTATCCATAACAAAATGGCTTTATCAAAAGCAAAGGCTTCTTTCTCCCAAACTTCTTCTGAAAGTTGTGCTAAAAGATAAATAACTAATAAACAAGTAGCTAAACCGGTAACTCCAACGGTAGCAATCAGAGAAATCAAATGAGGATGTACGCGAGAAAACCAGAAGTCAATTAGTTTGCGGAGCAAATTTTGCATAATTATGCATGAAAAATAAAAGGTCTATAAGAAAAAATTGATATGGTTTTGGTGTAGCTATTTTGAAAATATATTTTTTTAATATTTTCTTAAGTTTGGAAATTACTGTAAGACTAAGGGTAATGATTAGTCGTTTTATCAAAGGATATTAAACTTATACCATAACTAGAATTCTACTATTTTTTATTCCTAACTTCGTGTTTATATCTCTCGATGAGTAACCCTAGTCTTCAAGACAGATAAACGATCCCCTTATTTTTCTTAAACTTAAATTACTAATAGATTAAATTTGAGTTAATGATTAAATATGAATATTTGCCCTTGTTGTTCTAACCTGTTATTACGTCATATTGCTCAAGGTAGAACTTATTGGTTATGCATCCATTGTCGTCAGGAAATGCCAAATTTCAGGCTGGAGTTAGCTGTAAGTACATGTGGTAGTACTAAACCTAAATCTGAGTTAGTTGCACCTCTTTTAAGGATAAGAGAAGAGGAGGAGAAATGGAAAGTGTGGGGTGTGGGGAAAGTCCCAACAGTTATAAAGGAGATTTGAAAGCAGGATTTATATAAAAAATACTTTTTTTACTGTATGAAAGATACATCTGTCAGTGTCAGCACACCTGCATTCAGTAAAGTTCATATTTGAAGAAAACCTTGAATTTAAAGAGCCAATCTCTATCAGTTTGTTCGATTTAGCAAAACTAACTCAGCAACTGCTACAGCTATTTCTGTCGGGTCGATAGGTTTAGATAGATGTAGATCAAACCCAGCATTGAGAGTCTTTTGTTTATCTTCTTCTTGGGCGTAAGCGGTTAAAGCGACCGTCGCGAATGGTAGGCGCGTTTTATTTCCCTGAAGTTTAGCTTCGTTCTCCCCCAACCGTTGACGAATTTTACTTATTAGATCATAACCATCTTCTTCTGGCATAGCTATATCGCTAATTAAAATATCCGGAGGCTGGTGATCGAATGCTTCCAAAGCTTCTCTAACTCCACTTGTGGAAGTAACTGTTGCACCGCATTGTTCCAACACTATCGTCACAAACTCACGAGAATCATCCTCATCTTCTACTAAGAGTATATTTAAATTACTCAGATCTGGAAACTCATTTAAGGGATCTGCTAACAAAAACGGCTGTTCCTTACTGCTAGTATCGCTGGTAACTGGTAGGGGTAACTTTACGGTAAATGTACTGCCTTTGCCTTTACCAGGACTCTCAGCGAACACTTCTCCTCCGTGCCCTTCCACTATGTAGCGCACAATTGCTAACCCCAATCCCAAGCCGCTATATTTGCGTTTGGAAGTCCCCTCTACCTGATTGAAACGATCAAAGATATAGGGAATATACTTCGCTTCAATTCCTATCCCCGTATCAATAACTCGGATTTGAGCGTAACTTTGGATTTCTTCGAGATTAATATTAACCGTACCTCCAATTGGTGTAAATTTGATTGCATTAACTAGTAAATTCCATATAACTTGTTGCAAGCGAGAAAAATCGCCATAAATATTTTCTAAGTCTGAATTTTTCTCAAATCTTAAATTTATTCTTTTGGCACGAGCAGATAAAGACACCGTATCTAATGCGACATTAATTACTTTCCCTAGGTCAATTGGTGCAACTTGCAATTCTAATTTACCGCGAATAATTCGCGAAACATCCAGTAAATCATCAATCAATTGAGCCTGAGTTTTGGAATTACGTTTAATAATTTCCAGACCGCGAGCCATTTGTTTTGGGCCGATTTTAGGGCGGTTAATAATTTGCACCCACCCAAGAATTGCATTCAGTGGAGTCCGTAATTCATGAGAAAGTGTAGCTAAGAATTCGTCTTTAATGCGGTTGGCTGCTTCTGCCTCGGCGCGAGCTTCTTGTTCGCGCTCCAGAAGTTGGTTGCGCTCAATTTCTGCTTGTTTCTGCTGCGTTATGTCTTCAATTACGCCTTCATAGTAAAGTAATTCACCCCATTCACTACGAATTGCTTGAGCGCTATGACGCACCCAAATTAACTCATTATTCCAGCGACGAAGCTGAACTTCATCACTTTTGAGAATCCCAACCGTATCAAGTTTGGCTTTCCATTCAAGGTAGATTGTGGGGTCGACATAAAAATCTATTCTTTGATTTCGTAATAATTCTTCTTGCCCGTCCTGATAGCCAAGCAATTTAATCAAAGTCGAGTTTGCTTCTAAAACTGTTCCGGTTGGGGTAAGACGATACAAACCAATAGGTACACCTTCAAATAAAAGGCGGTAACGCTTTTCTAACTCTAATCTTGCTTTTCGCTCTTGCTCTCGTTCCCAGATAGAACGGACAGTGATTGCTAACCTTGTATAGTGTTTGGGCGACTTAATTATATAATCATCCAAACCCAACTTCATTGCTTCGACAGCAATTTCTTCATTACCCGTTCCAGTAAACATAACTACCGGACAGTCAGGGTATTTTTTTTTAATTGTTCGTAATATATCGAGTCCTGTTGTCCAGCGAAGTTGATAGTCTGTAATGACAAAGTTAAAATTTTTCTGCTCTAGTACTTGGGCAAATTCTCTACTATTACTTACTTGAGTTGTCTTTACTTGGAAGAATTGCTCTTTTAACTCCCGTAATGCCAACATGCGGTCATTTGGGTTATCGTCAATTAGCAACGCTCTCAGATTTTCACCTACCATAAATGTTTTCCAAAATCTGTCCAGTTGCGTGGCAAAAATTGCTATTTTTCTTAAATTTTTGTTTAGAGCCTCAGAGGTGATTTATAAAGTAGGCATTAATGAGCGAGAGCAATAAAGTATAACCCGAAGAGCGTCTATTTTTTAGGGCTTGAGTACCTGAAATACCAGAGTTCTAAAATTAATTCTTTACCTGCCAGGGTTCGAGCGGACTTAATAAATCAGCTTTAAAGCTAATAAATAGATTATACAATTTAGTGTTAAGGGAGAGAAGTCCTACACCTAAATTACGACGAGTGGTAGTTATACTTGGTGGCAGTGCTTACGTCTGGCTGAGATAAAAGTGAAAATACAAGCCTGGAATATTAAGCCTGAGATATAAGATATTAATTAAATTTATAAACCAATATTAAAAATCTCATTTGAGTTTTGAAAGTATACTAAAGTTCAAAAGGTTATAGCGCAAAACTGGAAAAAAAATACATATATTGGGGTATTTTAAGGATTCCAGCCATTGGACAACAACGGCTTTTCATTTAAATTAAACCAATATTTATCTACTTGGGTTATTAATTCAACTAACTTAGTAAAACCAACAGGTTTAACCAGATAAGAATTAACTCCTAGATCGTAGGCTCGGACAATATCTGGGTTTTCGCGGGAAGCTGTAAGTATAATTACTATAATACGTTTCAGTTCGGGCTGTTGTCGCAACCACTTGAGAACTTCTAAGCCGTGGCGTCGGGGAAGCTTTAAATCTAGCAATATTAAAGTTGGCATCGGGTAGCGTTCGCAATCTGCATAAGGTTCCCCTCTACTAAGATAAGCAATCGCTGCTTCTCCATCGGGGACAATTTCGATGTGATTTTTTAATTTAGCTTGTTTAAATGCTCTTTTAATTAAAAGCACATCATTGGAATTATCTTCCACAAGTAATATTGAGGAAAGGTGGGAACTCATGCTTCCTTGGAACTAGTCTTTTAGACTAGGATTTATTTTAAATTTTTATTACTAATTATTTATTGATAATTTACAAATTCTACAAAAAGTAAAGTTTTTTTTTACCTTTGTGTATGGATCTATCTATTAGAAACTATTCTTTAGGAATAAATACACGATTTGGAGCTTCTATCCAAAAACGGCTACCTTGACCAAGCTCGGATTCTACACCAGCACAACCGCCAAGTCTTTCCATACCTTTACTAACAATCGCTAAACCTATTCCCGTCCCAGGATAAGTTTCACTACCATGTAAGCGTTCAAAAACATGGAATATTTGTTCTTGATGACGTTTGCTAATTCCGATACCTTTATCTTCTACCCAGAGACGGACTTTATTATTGCGTTCTTCGCTCCAGATTCGGATCGCAGGTTGCTTGTGGGGAGCAACAAATTTAATGGCGTTAGAGATCAAATTACTGATTACTTGGGTTAAAACTATACTACTGCCGTAAACTTCTCCTAATGCTTTGCAGACAGTAATTTGTGCTTGTTTTTCTTCAATTTCTGCTTCTAGTGAATCGACTGCTTGTGCAACTATTTGTGATAGTCTAGTAGGACCCAAATGCAAATCAGCTCGACTCAAACGACTATAGGCTAGCAAGTCTTGAATAAGTTTATCCATTTGCCTAGCGGAATCGACTAATCTTTGAGCATATTCAATACCCAAATCATCGAGGTTCTCTGCATAATCTTCTAAGATTGCTGTTGCAAAACCTTCCAATGCTCGTAAGGGCGCTCTGAGATCGTGAGAAACTGTGTAAGTAAAAGCTTCTAACTCTTGATTAACTTCCTCTAATTGCGCAGTGCGTTCGGCTACTCGCTGTTCTAGTTTCTTAGTATAATGCTGTATTTCTTGATAGAGACGAGCCTGATATACTGCGATCGCAACTTGGTCGCAAACTTCACAAGCAATATCTAATTCTTCGTGGGTTAAAACTTGAGAGTCATCTAGCCACAAGTTTAGAGTACCTAGCAAATCATCTCCAATTCGCAAAGGAAAGCTGAGAAAATTATATAGTCCTTCCGAACGTAAATTCTGAATCTGGGATGAAGCGGGTATCATGGAAAGGTTACCCGTTACATAATCATTTTCATCTTGCTGCAATTTCTGAATAATATTTGAAAGTGCCTGCAGTTCTATTTCATAACCCGTACCGGCGATGTGTTCGCCAGTTCCTTTAGTCATTAGTATTTTTGCGGTCTGAGCTTTGATATCGAATGTATTAATAGTTACGCGAGCACAAGGTAATATCTGTCCAAGTTTATGAATCGCAATAGCCGCAATTTCATTTGGTTTTTGTTGTTTTATCACTCCTCGATCCAATTCATGTAAATTTCGCAAACGTTGTATGGATTTGCGTAATGCTGCTTCTAATTGCTTGCGTGAAGTAATGTCTTCTAGCACAGAAATAAAGTATTTAGGTTCACCTATTGCGTTCCTAACCAGAGAAACAGTTAAATTTCCCCAAACGACCCCTCCATATTGGCGGATATAACGCTTTTCAATTGAGTATGAGGGTATTTCACCTCTTAAGGTTTGCTGAAAGCATTCCAAGTCAGCTTTGAGATCGTCGGGATAGGTAACATCCTGAAAAGTTTTTGATAGAAGTTCGGCGCGACTATAGCCGATAATTTCGCAAATTTTCTGGTTGGCTCGTAACCATCTTCCATCGGATGCAATGTGAGCAATACCCACTGCAGCTTGCTCAAAAGTGGCGCGAAATCTTTCCTCACTTTCTCTTAATTCTACTTCTGCTTGCTTCCGCCAAGTATTATCTAACACAAAGAAAAAACCACGAGAACTATTATCTCCAATAGAACAACCACCAATTACTACGGAAACACGACTACCATCTTTACGGAAATATTCTTTTTCAAATGAATTCAGAAAGCCATTAGCTTTTACTTCGGCGATACTGCGATTATCTGCTTCTCGGTATTCTGTTGGGGTAATTTCGCGCCAACTAATTAATCCAGAATGGAATTCTTCAGGTTCATATCCTAAAAGTTTACATAGGGCGGAATTACCATCTATGATTTTTTCACCCGACCACATTCCGATACCAATCATGTTGGATTCAAAGATATGGCGAAAGCGGGCTTCGCTCTCGCGGAGAGCTTTTTCTGATAAGTTACGTTCTCTAATTTCCGTGCGCAACACTTCATTTGTATGCCGTAACTGTGCTGTTCTTTGCTGTACCTGCATTTCCAATTCATCTTGAGCGCAAAGGAGAGCTTCTTCGGTTTGCTTGCGCTCAGTAATATCAACGTTAGCACTGAAGATTTTTACTACTTCACCACGCTCGTCCTTTATTACTTCCCCTCGAGAAAGCACATGTCTGATTGAACCATCAGGACGTCTAACCCGTAATTCTATTTCTTCATAGATACCGTTGAATATTGCTCGTTCGATTAATTCTTTAACTCGGAAGCAATCTTGGGGATGAATCAAAAATAATAGTTCAACATAACTTATTTCCGATTCATTAGGTTCGAGACCACAAATCCGATAAATTTCTTCCGATAGAGTACTTTTATAAGTTGCTACGTCAAATTCCCAAGTCCCCACGCGAGCAACTTTTTGAGCGGCTAATAATTTAGCTTCATTGTCACGAAGTCTCATTTGCACGTCGACAGATTCTGTAATTTCTCGCGCTATCATTAAAGCCGCATTAACATTATTAGCTTTATCTCTTATCGGACTAAATTTCATTTCATAGTAACGTTTCTTAGAATTGGTCGCGATGAATTCTTCTGTAATACTGAAGCTCTCACCACTGAGCGCGCGACCCCAGTACGTAGCAGCTAAGTTTTGTCGTTTGGGAATGTGAGCAAGCAAATCAAGTACGTTTACTCCCAACTGATGTTTTCTAGCAAAAAGTTGCTCAAAGTCTTGCTGCATTCTAGAATTTGCAGCGATAAACTTATATTCAGTATCTATTACAGCGATCGCATCGCTAGTTTCACCTAAATACTTACTAAAAAATTGATGTAAATCAGCTACGCTAATCTCTGTTTCTTGAAAAACCCGATCATTTGGCGCGTCGCTTTCTTGTGTGGGTTGCAAATTCAATGCAGTTGCACTTCGTTTTATTTTGAGTGCAAAATAAAGCAAAGTGCAAATGAACAGAAATAAGTTCGCTACTGTGGTAAGCATCGACATCCTCGAATGGATTTCTCGAAGTTGTTACAAGCAGAAATAAGATTAATTCGTTCTAGATACGAAGGAATCAAACTTCCTGCAAGTGCTCGTACATTAATTCTACGATCGTTGCCAATACCTGGAACATATCTCTTCTTTTCCTGAAAAGATGTGTAATTAATATAAATCTTTAATTGTGGATCTTAAATTTGTGGCGTTAAAGACCGGGTCCGGGGAAAAAACTATGTATTGTAAAGAGTACGTTTTGCAATACTTACAAGTTGAGTACGCCTTATATCATCGCTTTAGAATAATGGAGCGCAATGTAATATAACTCAACTCCAAAAATATTTGTATGGGTCCAACGATCGCTCATCAAGCTTAAATTAAGCACATTGAACCGTAAAATGAGAAAAGATTTTGGGTTTTTTACAAAAATCTTCTTTTTTTCAGATTTTTGTCACAAGATTGTCACTATCGGTGCTTTAAAGTTATATCAAGTCAAACGAAAAACAAAAACCCCCTTCCCTCCCCACATCTACATTAAACGTAGAAGTGGGGGTTTTTTTTTAATTTTTATGAAGTAACTGACTCGAACCCTTGATTTTACAGATTTACAACTACTCAATTCTGATTTATCACTCCTGTAGAGACGTAGCATGCTACGTCTCTACGAATTCTGACTCCTGACTTCTGACTTCTGACT
>JGI1201J43222_100367_pt1 | contig 10612 bp, 7 predicted proteins | sample MastesBC008_FD_43222 | JGI IMG/M metagenome (IMG submission 43222) | reverse complement strand
TATAGCGGATTGCAACTAAGTGAGGTACAGTTCAAAAACTGAAAGTCAGTTATAAAGCAGATTCTACTCCTGACTCCTGTCTTCTGACTCCTGAATTCTGCTGTAAATCATCAACAGCTATCTTTATATAAAGAAAAGCTAATTTTACTGCTATTTTATCTACATGTAGAAATGACAAAATAAATCAAAAAGCTCAAAAATATAAAAATACAAATTAAATGTTTATTGTTAAAAGGTTAAGATCTATCATTAATCCTTTCATCGGATTGCTAGTTATTCTCATTTCATTTGGTTTAATATTTTTAGATGTTAATTGGGCAAAAAATAAACCTCAAGTAACCTTACCAAATAATCCCATAGTTATTGAAAACCAAAAAACAGGTAGTGATAATTGGCACTTGAACAACCCAGCTACAAACCATGAAATAGAAGGTTATGCCTCCCTAACAAGTGTAGATCGCGGCTCGCAGATCGAGCTATTTGTCAATACACAAGACCCCACTTATACTATTGAAATTTTTCGGATGGGATGGTATGCCGGTAAAGGTGCAAGACAAGTAACACCTAAAATTATTCGTAAAGGAATTAAACAACCAGCACCAATTATCGATCAAGCAACTGGATTAATTGAATGTGATTGGCTGCAACCTTATGTTTTGCAAATACCCGAAAATCCTCAAGACCCCACAGAATGGACTAGTGGTGTTTATTTAGCTAAGTTGACTGGTAGTCAAACTGGTAAACAAAGCTACATAAATTTCGTAGTTCGCGATGATAAACGAAGTTCTGACATTTTGTTTCAAACTAGCGTCACAACCTATCAAGCTTATAATAATTGGGGTGGTATGTCCCTTTACCGTTGGAACTCCAAGGGGAAACAAGCAACTAAAGTTTCTTTCAATCGTCCTTATGCTGCTAGTCCGAACCCAGCAGCTGCTTATGGAGTAGGTGCGGGCGAATTTCTGACTAACTTTCAACCCCAACGTCGAACTTCTAATGCAGGTTGGGAATATAATATGGTACGCTGGTTAGAACGATCTGGTTATGATGTTAGTTACTGTACAGATATAGATACACACGAAAATCATCGAGTTGTTAGAGAAGGAAAACGCATACTGTCAATGCATAAAGCTTTCTTTTCCGTTGGACACGATGAATATTGGTCTTGGCAAATGCGACACAATGTCGAAGTTGCTAGGGATAAAGGTCTGAGTTTAGGCTTTTTTTCTGCTAATACCTGCTATTGGCAAATTCGCTTCGAGCCGAGCAAAATTACCAAAGATATTAATCGTACCATAGTTTCGTACAAAGAAAGTGCTGCTTTAGACCCATTTACGAGAGATAGCAATTTGGATAATGATTATTTAATTACAACTCGTTGGCGAAACCAGCCTTTGAATCGTCCCGAAGATGCTTTGATAGGGGTCATGTACGAAACTTTTCAGGTAAATGCAGATATTATTATCAATCAAAATGCGCCGGAATGGGTGATCGCCAACACTCAGTTAAAGCCAAATAATCTTCAAGCATCTCAGAAAGGGTTACATAGTCAGCTACCTCAGATCCTAAAACTCAAAGGACTTTTAGGATATGAGGTAGACAGAATGTTTGGTAACGCTCCTGCAAATACTACAATTGTTGCCCATTCGCCATACACCTACAAGGGTAATACTAGGTATGCAGATATGACAGTTTATCAAGCGACATCTGGCGCAATAGTATTTGCGACTGGTTCCATCCAATGGAGTTGGGGACTGGATGATTATAATGCACCAAATTTACGTCCATCTCTCACAAATCTTGACGCACAACAAATTACCCGTAATGCGATCGAGCGAATGATTGGTTAACTGATTAGTTAATTGCACCGGTAAGTTTACTCCTAACTTTTTTGTCTCTTTCTTGTCACTTTTGCGTCCTCAATTTGTTACTCAACTGTCCTTACTATTGTTCAAGATAAAAAACGTAAATCTCAGTACACAATCGTAATTGAGGCATAGGTGTTCAATGATAATTCCAATTCACTTTTTATCAAAATTAGAATTACTTGCACCCATACGCAGTTGGCTTGAAAACTTGGAGATTGATAATCCTCAATTAGCTCACCGGTTATGTAATCTTATTCCATCCACATGTCCATTTGAACGTGAAATTGAACTACTTCCTCAAGTAGTTATTTACATTCCACCTCTATGTAAAATTAATCCATTTTACGAAGAGTTAGTAAGTTTGCGTTTTAGGGCTTTATCTTATCTAGCAGATGAGTGTGGTTTGGATATTAATTCTTACGTGTAATTGTCTTTCTTTGAATTACTACGGGTCATCATAATTTGCTCATAGCTGAAGTCACAGCACCGATAAGGAAAGACTAACCTGAGTTCTAAAATAAATTTATAGTTCAAATTTTAAAATTAACAAACTGAACTTTAAATCCTATAAGCTTTTTATAGCTTTCCTTTGAACTCACATCTCAAAACTTAAAAAGTATAGAAATAAGCCACTTTGCTATTTCGTTGTGGCTTTATAATTTATATAATTGTTTTTTAAGTTGAGTTTTAGAATTTTGAGGTTAACAAAATAACTAATCTCAATATTCTTTGTAGATTATTTCTATTTCTTTTCTTTCTGATTTCGACTTTTGCTGTAAGTTTACCTAGAAGTTTAAATTACCTAGAAGTTTAAAAACTTGAGCTTATTCTGGAACATAGGTAAATTTGCTTGAAGAGCGCGAAAAAAATATCTCTTCAGCAAAGATTTCAATACCGCTGCTTAGGTTTCAAAATATGGCATTTAAGGATAGAGGAAATTACTAAACTAACGGTAAATATACATTAAATCTACTGCCAACCCCAACCTTACTATCAACCTCAATTTTTCCTTTATGTCCTTTGACAATTGCTTGAACAATAGAGAGTCCTAGTCCTAAACCATTTTTATCGTAGCTACGAGCATTCTCTGCTCGCCAAAAACGCTGAAAAATGTAAGGAATGTACTCCTGCGGTATACCAACTCCAGAATCTTCCACCCGAACAACAGCAAATCTTTTGTGCTTCTCAAGAAACACTTTAACTATTCCACCACTGGTAGTGTACTTGATAGCATTTTCCAGTAAATTGGAGAACAAACGTTTTAACTGGTGAGAATCACCTTTGATAGATACATCAGGGGACAAATGAAATTCGAAACCTAATTCCTTGTTATAAGCTTGAGTTTCAAAGTTGTCGGCGATATCTTCAAGTATCTCATCAAGGGGAATAGTGGGATACTCTAAGGCTGAAGGACGAATTTGGGAATCTGTTTGCGATAGAAAGCGTAAATCTTCCATCAGGTGTTTAATTTGCTCGCTAGCACTACTAATGGTTGAAATCTTTTTAACGAAATCAACAGGTAACTCCTCTGAATGACTTTCCATTAGTTGAACGGTAGTGATAATCGCAGTGAGAGGATTACTTATTTCGTGGGAAACATCAGCAGTAAATTGTCTTAAATGCTGGTAACTTTTCTTGATTGGTCTAAGTACTACAATTGTCAGTACTCCACTAGCAATACTAATTAAAATAAGGGCTGTCATACCGCCTATTTTTAAGCCCAACTGTAGTTGATCTAATCTTGAAGCTAAAGCCTTATTAGATTCACTCGCGCGAATATAGCCTTCCAAGTTCAGGGTTTTCTGGTCTTCACTATCCGCATACACAGCAATAGACACAGAAGTTAGTTTCCCATCTTTTTGAATTAGAGGAGAGCCTTCATGGATACGAACAGGAACAGAATTTTTAACTAACGGAATATCAGGGAAATCTCCTCCCTCACGGGCTAAAAGCTTTCCATCAGCGTCAAACCACTCTAAACTTTGACCTTTTTCAAAAAGACTACGCCAAGGAAGATCTCTTTGCAAAGACTCATTTCCTTTAGTCTTAATTCTATCCAAACTGGGAACAGCAGCTTGAGCCAATGTCTGTAGGTGTTCGTTTCGGTCTTTTTGTAAGGATCTGTGAAACACACTGTAAACTGCGACTGCTGATATCCCAAATATGGCTGACATTGCTACGATATAAGCAATCCAAAGACGCCATGACAAAGAATTAGATACTTTGTTTTCCATGGTTTTTAAAACTTTAGCCCAAGCCATAAGACCTCGTTACACTACACGGTGATTAGATACTCCAGTTATCTACAAGAATTGTACGACTTTTTAGCTAATAAAGGGGTAATAAATTATTGCAGTATTCGCTATTTTACGGAAACAAATAAGAGTTTCTAATTGGACTGTTTTACTGAGATCAAGCCATTAAAAATCATGTATTAATTGTTTTTCCATGAATTCTAAAAATTAATATCTTATAAACATGAAATATCTTTTTAATTTTAAAAAAAGTTGTATTTAATACATTCCTTATGTACTGTGCTATTCCAAATCCTTACTTTAGAATTAAACACAAAAACAAATTATACCTATATGGCCTAAACACCTTTTCCCTGGGACAAAGTTTCTTTTGATACTCAATGATTTTGCTTGTTGCGCTTCTATTTTCAACTTCAAATTTATGAATGTAATCTTGCTTTCATTTTTTAGCGATCGCTAGCTAGTAAAAATAAGTTTTGAACAAAAATAATTCGTATTTTGTCAATCCCAATGTTAGCTTTTTTGTTATATTTTCTATGAATTTTACCTCGATATGTTTAAATTTAAGATTTTAAATCTCGATATCGAAAAATAACATTAGAAAATTAAAATTCATCTAATCCCCATAAAAGCTACTTAGAATTGCATTTTCATTATTGTTTAGTTATAATTTTCCCCATGTTTAAGATTTTTTGTCATAGAAATTACATAAAATTAATAACATATAATTTTTGAGTGTCGTATTTTGATTCACCAACTTTTAATTCAACGAAATTATTACTTTAAAAGCTTATACAAAATTATGTGACATGTGACTAGAATATTTTCAGCTGGATGTATATACCGAAAACTTGAATCTTTACTCGAGCAAAAAGCTTGAATTTGAATAAATCTCGATTCAATGCTAACTATCTTCAAAGGCAAAAAAGCAATTTAATTTACGATGCTTTTAAGTTTCTTCGAATAAAAAATGGTGATGATTTAGCAGAAAATATAACTTCAATGCTTCACAACCTTACTTTCAACATTCACTACTAAACTTGCAAATTTTAAAAGCTTCAAATCTAAAACTTCTAAATCTTGAAAAAAGAGCAAAAAAAAATCCCCAGAAAGGGAATAAAGTAATATCAAATTAAAACATTATATATGATTGACGTTATGAAACTGAATAATCACATATCATAGTATGTCCGAATAATCGAGCAAGTTTTAAGAATAAGCTTTTAGACGATAACCAAAACCATAAACCGTATCTAAAAAGTCATTACTTGCACCAGCTGATTTAAGCTTTTGTCTTAACCGCTTAACCAAAGCTTTAACAGCACCCTCTGTCGGTGGTTCATCAAAAGACCATAAATTCTCTAGTATCGCACTACGACTCAAAACTCTGTGACCGGAGCGTACCAATAATTCCAACAAGCGATATTCTTTCGGTGTTAAAGAAAGTGGCTTTTCTTCATAAACTGCTTGACAGAGGTTAGGATCTACATGCAGATTACCCCACTCTAAAACTGTTGATAATGGGTTACTTCCTCGACGTAATAAGGCACGGATACGAGCTGATAATTCTTGCAAATTGTATGGTTTGACCACATAGTCATCCGCACCTGCATCCAAACCTGTAACCTTATCCGCTGCAGTATCCCGTGCTGTCAACATCATCACAGGCATTCTGTAACCTTGAGAACGCAGTTGCTGACATAAATTAATTCCGTCAAGCTTAGGCAATGTTACGTCTAACAGCAATAAGTCATATGAAAAAGCCTTAACGAACTCCCAGCCTTTTTGTCCATCAGTAGCTACATCGACTTGGTAATGTTGTTCGGCAAGTGCTGCTGTAAGCGACTGAGCAACGCAACAATCATCTTCTGCTAGCAATATTTTCATAGTTAATAAATATCTTGATCGTCAACATTTCAAAAAACAAGATGCAGATAGCTGATTTAATGTGTGGCTCTGCAAATAAAATTGGTGCAATTGAAAACTAGATAGACTCCTGCAAAACGCAATATATATAACGATTTTGGAATTGATTTAGCGATAAAACGCTTATTCACATCAGTAACATTACAATCAATAGTTTTTGTAATTTTATTCCTTGGGACACTTTTCTAACCGTACATACTTTGAAATTTTGTAAGTCAAAGGTTTACAAGTTGAGGTGTACAAGGGTAGTTATAAACATTAACAGAAAACTTGTCTTGCGATAATTCAAGATTTAGTCTTGGCGTAACAAACTAATTATTTCCCCAACTTTAAAATCTATCGCTCCCAGATAAATATCCCTATCTCAATATAGATTTCAGGTAGATATTACCAAGTCGCTCAAAAAAATTAAGTTATTTATTCGTCATGTTTTTAACTGCCTAGCGACATGTCATCATTTGTTTTTTATTGATTAAGATATGTCCATCAGCCTTATGTGAAAGGTGTTTAGGCGCTAAATCAAATAATCTAAATCTAGTATTCAATATTTAAAATGCATGTCCAATATTCTGAGTCAATATACCAATGATTGTTTTTTATTATGAAAACTATATATATTTTCTTAATAAGTTTTGAAAAATAATAAGCGAAACGAGTTATTTTATATAAATCATGTGAAAATCTCGGCGTTATTCTTAAAACAAAGAAAATTGCGCATTGATTTTCGAGCAGTATTTTAGCAATTGCCTGACTCTGCTATATATTCTATTGTGTCTAACTATATATGTGACACTTTAGATACTGTCTATAGTTTTTGAAATTAAATTCAATAATGGATTGAGCAGAGCATAGATAGTAGGTACAGTTTAGGTTTATTGAGCTTTAGTCGACAACTCTTTACATATGAACGTTAACATTGCTTACATTCACCTTCCGGTTCGGAAATGCATACATATTGAAGTCAAAGTCAAATGTTTATTAGTCACTTGAAAATTGACAGCATACATATCTCAAATTCAGAGAAACTTTTGGCGATAATGCAAATCAACCGTAGGGTGATAATAGTTAATGACAGGCATAAAAGCGATTTTGAAAATACCTAGCTTGCAAAAATTAGCGCTAAGTTGTTGGAGTATTCAACAAAATGTCTGAGAGAAAAAGATCTTGGTGTAAAACAAAGTTTGTGTCGCGATGACGACGAAATTATAAAAATAAATGCCAGAATTGCTGAATATCTGTCAATGACAGGGATTTAAATTGATTAATGTCAGTTAAAATTATGCCGACGTTCTCATTTTTTTATATCTTTGTCCCGTTTTTGTCACCTTTTGGGTATTTAAATATAACAGGCAAGTACAAGTAAATTTTACGCTTGACTTTCCTCCGTGGAAAGTATTTTACTTGTACTTCAAAATTAGAATTACTCGAGGTATATTTTTTGATTCTCAGTGATTTTAACCTTGAGATAACGACTAATTTTGCAACGACTGCAGAGCCCCAAATTTTTGGGAGGCAAAGAGATTTTGACATGAATAGTATGATTGCACTGAGTCATGACCAGTACAATATTCGTATTCAAGCCAATCTCCGTGCTTATTGTGGCGCGGAAAAAATCGAAGAGCCAATAGTAGATTCTACTGCTTACATTCATCCCTTAGCTACTGTAGACGGTAATGTTTTATCCGGTAAGCAATTAATGGTTCAACCTACTCCATCTTTACTAGGTGATGAAGTTGAACTAATGTGGATCGGTGATGATGTAAATATGCGAGACTGTGTTTTAATTCATGATGTACTAAGAAGTTATCAAAATGGTGAGTTTCTTAAAGAAGCTATAGTGGAAGCCAATGGGAAACTTGATGAAGTCTATATTGATAAACCTGTTTCCCTAGCTCATCAATGTCAAGCACAAGTTCGAGCTAAATTTGGCCATTATACCTTTGTTGGAATGCAGTCTACACGAGAAAAATCCGATAGTCTGTCTGCGATCGCTAGTACTTATCCTGTCAATAGTCTGAATAATGCAGTAGTACATGTAAATCAAGAATTAGCTATTGGTTACCAACACGAAGAAAATCAAACTGCTCAAGCAGCTTAAACAGAACTTCTGTTATTTCTAATTGTTGGTTAAATGGAGTGACGTCAGTCTGTCAAAATCTCTTCAAACTGAATGGTAGAGACAACTAGCAGCAGCGATCAAATTTTCTGCACTAAAAAGCTAAAGACCTAAAATCTAGGCTGATAGCGGGTCCATACATTAGGAAGAAGATATCATGACAGTTCCCAGGTTAAAAGTCATCAATAGCAGCTAGTTTCTACAGTTTGTACTCGGTCTGAACCTGAGAGGTAAGGTAAAGTTCAGATTTTAGCGATCCCTATTATTCCGATGGAAAACATAAGTACCAACAAAGAATTACCGGTATCGATAGATTACTCTCTATCAAAACTTTTTATTTCATCACCGTCCAAATTAATCTACCAGCCGAGCCGAGTTACAGGTTTAATTGTGGCGTTCGGGATGCTTCTTACCATTTGAATTATTAGTTCAATCCGTTCAAAAGTCAGGATGTTATTGATTGATTCCACGGGAGTTTTCTCATGACTTCTAGTCCTCCTAAGAAGCAGGCATATTTGATAGGAAAAGTCAAAGAGTATTTCAGTTTTACAACTCGCAGGATTGTTCGAACTCCGGAACGTTCTCTGGAGAAAGCATACGAGTGTACTCTAAAAATAAAAGATTTAGAAGACGAATACTTTTATGGTGAAACAATTACTTCTGATGCGGTTTCAGAAAGTACTGTTTTATCCTCTGTAATACGAGCAGATGTTGATAAGCATTTAACAATTGCAAAACTGAGATTAGCTGAGTTTAAAGCTAGTAGTTTTGTTCTTGGCGAATTAGATCGTCAGAACATTTCTAAATTAAAGGTGGTTGAAGAAGTTATTGCTAGATATAAAGCTAGTGATTCCCAATCATCAGCTGCAATAGTACCCCTCTTGAGTGGATCTTCTAGTAACTCCTCTATAAGTGGTGAATTTTCCTCTCTAGATGAGTTGGATACAGCGGGGGATTTTCAAAGTTCGTTAGGTAGAACATCATTAGGTAGAACAATTAGCAAATTGAAAACTGATTTTAATCCCAAAGGCGAAGAGAATTATATTAGAACCTTTCGTAGTTCTAAAGCTAAGAGCAGAATCGCCCTGAGGTTTGCAATTATCTTAATAGTTGTACCTCTGATTGCACAGCACGTATCTAAGCAATTTATTATTAGCCCGATAGTCTCGGAATTCAGAGAAAGCAATAATGCTTCACCTTTCCTTCACAATGAAATGAAGGAAGAAGCTTTCAAAGAGTTGAATACTTATAAGGAAACTTTAGAGTTTCAGCATTTTGTTACCAAATCTCCTGAACTTTCTGAAGAAGCTATTGAAGAAAAATTAGCCGAGAAAGCAGAAGAACTGAATGAAGAGTTCCGTGAAAAAAGTAACAGTGCTGTCAGTAATGTGTTTGCTGATATGTTCGCACTTGTTGTCTTTGGGATTGTAGCATTAGTTAGACGGAAAGATTTTATCGTTCTTAAATCTTTTCTTGACGATCTTGTTTATGGTTTGAGCGATACAGCAAAAGCCTTTATCTTGATCCTGTTCACAGATATTTTTGTAGGATTTCACTCTCCACACGGATGGGATGTACTACTTGAAGGAATCGCAGGTCATTTAGGTGTGGAACCAAATAGAAGTGCGATTAATCTTTTCATCGCGACCTTCCCGGTTATCTTGGATACTATCTTCAAGTATTGGGTATTCAGATATTTGAGTCGGATTTCCCCATCTGCAGTTGCGACTCTCAAGGATATGAACGAATAATTGATTCATTTTCTTGGCAGGAAATTAGTTGTCTCTCGAATTGAACGTACATAACCTACAGATGACAAGTATGTAAGAGTTTTCTCTTGAATTGATACATTTACTAACCCGAGTGTAATAAAATCTTTTAAAATGACGAAGGTTAGCAGATGGTCGCACCACTGAGAAAAAATAATCCTCGCCAAGTTTATAAACCTAAGAAGAATGTTTTGCCTGCTTCTTATTCTAGAAGCAGTTCTTCTTTTGGGGTGAAGAAAAGATTTTGGCAAAGGTCATTCAAGGAAAAATTTCGTCTTTATACAGGGGAACACCTGTATGGTTTACAGATTAGCTTACGCTTAACAGTAACTGTATTCCTGTTATTCTTGCATTGCTTTTCTTATCCTGTGTGTATGGATTGACAATCTCTATAATTAATCACTTTACCCAAACTTCGATTTTCAGCGATAGTGATGTTTTTCGTAATATTGTAGTTAGCTTAAATATTGTTTTGAGTTTACTACTAGCTCTTCGTACTAATACGGCTCGCGATCGCTTTTAGGAAGAAAAAAATTACGGGGAGGTTTGGTGGTACTTCCCGAAATCTAGCTCGTGGAATTTCAATTTATACCAATTTGGAAAAATAATGAGACAGATAGATTTTGTAGAGACGTTGCATGCAACGTCTCTACCGGAGAATCTGTTGCAATGATTTAT
>JGI1201J43222_100366_pt1 | contig 10649 bp, 6 predicted proteins | sample MastesBC008_FD_43222 | JGI IMG/M metagenome (IMG submission 43222) | reverse complement strand
TAATCCCTATTAGGGATTGAAACAGGAATAATTATCGAGAAGAGAAAGACAGCGTAGTTATTGCAATTAACATTAATCCCTATTAGGGATTGAAAAGTCCCCCAAAATTGGGGGATTGAGGGGGCTAATAACTAATCTGCTCCCTCAATAGGCGCAAAACCTTGACGCTGAATATTCTCCGTAATCGTACGCGGTTCGAGGAATTGTAACAAATAATCTGGACCGCCAGCTTTAAAACCGACACCAGAAAGTTTAAAACCACCGAAGGGTTGTCGCGATACTATCGCCCCAGTAGTATTACGGTTAATATACAAATTACCTACTTCAAAATCTTCCTCCGCTTGCTCAATATGGGAAGGAGTACGAGAATAAAGCCCGCCAGTTAAAGCATAATTAGTATTATTTGCAACTTCTAATCCTTGCTGAAAATCTTTAACTTTAATTACTGCTACCACCGGACCAAAAATTTCTTCCTGAGCTATGACCGCGTCGGGTGTAACATCTGCAAAGATTACCGGACCAACAAAATAACCACCTTCCGGTGCTGACATTTCCAAAGCAACTCGTGCTTCGGCTTTACCCTTAGCAATATATTCGCGGATTCGAGATTGGGCTGTAGCATCAATTACTGGTACAACTTGAGTTGAAGGTAAATCCGATTTACCAATATTTAAGGATTTTGTTGCTTCAACAAACCTTTGCAAAAAACTGTCGTAAACACTTTCTAAAACTACCACTCGGGAACATGCAGAACATTTTTGTCCGCTATAACCAAAGGCTGACATAACAATTCCGGCGACAGCTTGATCTAAATCGGCACTTTCATCGACTATGACTGCATTTTTACCACCCATCTCCGCAATTACCCGCTTTAAGTGCTTTTGTTCTGATCGCAAAATAGCCGCATTTGCATAAATTCGACAACCAACTTCCTGGGAACCTGTAAAAGCAATAATATGGGTTTCGGGATGATTCACTAAATAGGAACCAACTACCGAACCTTTTCCGGGTACATATTGAAATACACCTTGAGGAATTCCTGCTTCTACCAAAACTTCTGCAATTTTGGCTGCAATAACTGAAGATGTTTCCGCAGGTTTAAGTAAGGTACAGTTACCAGTAACTAAAGCTGCAACCGTCATTCCTGTCGCGATCGCAATTGGATAATTCCAAGGTGAAATTACAACTGCAATTCCCCGTGGTTGGTAAACACAACGATTTGTCTCACCGGAAATATCATAGTTATAACCCCGATCTAAACGCTCCATTTCGTCAGCATAGTAACGACAAAAGTCGATCGCTTCGCTAACTTCTGCATCTGCTTCCTTGAGGGCTTTTCCTACTTCAAAAACTACCCAAGCAGCCAATTCGGCGCGACGTTGTTCCATTAAATCTGCAGCTTTGCGTAAAATTCCCGCACGTTCTTTGACAGGGGTTTTCCGCCAAGCAGGAAAGGCTGTTTTTGCAGCTTGAATGGCGGTTTCGGCTTGTTCGACACTAATAAGTCCGATTTTACCTACCACCTCAGTATAATTTGAAGGGTTCAGGGAATTTACAAAATTCTCAGTATTAACATATTCACCATTAATCAAAGGTAAATATGTTTTACCAAGTTGTTGATGAATACTTGCAATTGTATTTTCAGCAAGATTTCTTGCGTGTTCTCCAGCATAATCTGTATCAGCAGCACCGGGGAAACCTCCTGTAATGGGAGCAGCAACACTAGAATTACCATTCTCATTTGCTTTTCCGTTACTTTCCCTGATTTCTCCCTCCTGTTTGGGAACCGGTGGAGCTAATAACTCCTCAGGGGGACGATCCTCCATATTTTGCCGCAAGAAGGAACTATTAGCAGTATTTTCTAATAGACGACGAATTAAATACGCCATTCCCGGTAACAATTTACCGTAAGGACAGTAAACCCTTGTCCGATAACCCTTATCAGCTAGAGTCGCAGCAATTTTATCCCCCATACCATAGAGAACTTGCATTTCAAACGAGCGAGGGGGAACATTTAAACTTTCAGCAATTGCGATCGCTCGGGAAAGGGATCTAATATTATGACTACCAATTGCAGCATAAACATATTGATGATTTTCTAACAATAATTGAGTTATAAATTCAAAATTAAGATCTGTTGCAGCCTTATCGTTATAAACAGGTATATCCCAATGTTTTTGTGTTGCTTTGATAGTTTCTTGATCCCAATACGCACCTTTAACCAAACGAATAGTAATTGGATAACCCCGTTCTTTAGCCCAATTAATTAAGTCTCGAGCATCCTCTTTACTGTCATGCAAATAGGCTTGCACGGTCATCCCAATATCGGTACGTTGTCTAAACTCATCCTCCATTAATAGTTTTTTCAAAATCTTGAAAGTAATATCTTTGTAGATATACTGTTCCATATCAAAATGGACTGCAACTCCTAATTCTTGAGCACGATTTAGTAAAGTGCGAATGCGTGAGGTAACCTTTTCTTCGCTTCCTTTTTCATCGAGGGGATCGAACTGGGAATAAAAAGCTGTTAATTTAACTGAAACTTGAACTTTTGGTAATTGTTCTCCATTAGCTTCATCAATTAATGGTACAGTTTTCCAACTCTTAGCAGCTTCTGCTAACTGTTCCATTAACTTCAAATAGCTATCTAAATAAGCTTGAGCTTCGATTTCAGTAATGACCGCTTCACCGAGTAAATCCACGGTAAAAGCCATTTTATCCTTGCGTAATCTTTCAATTGTTTTGAGAGCTTGTTTAATATTTTCTCCAGAAATATATTTTTGAGCCAAAGTTTCTACCGCTTTAGAAACAGTTGTAGCTGTAATTTGTCCTGGAGGTGATTCGGGGCTAGCAAAATTGAGCATTCCTTTAAGTGCTGAGGGTAACTCCACAGACTCATCACTCAGATACTCTTGTATATGTCTTGCAATTTCCGGTTTACTTTGTAGAGCTGGAAGGGTATCAATAAAACGAAATAACTGTACCCGCAATCCGGGATTACTCATAGCCCATGCAAGGATTTTATCGTCCCAACGCATGCGATCGCGCAAAGAAGAAAATATTGAACCGCCTTCTCTTTGTGCAATTAAAAGTTGTCTAGCTATTTCCTGGGTTTTAGCTTCGTAGATCTCTTGATTTGCTCGTACAACCACTGGTGGTAGACTCCTTATAAAATATCAAGTTTTCCTGAGAAAACCTATGTATCTATTGTGGCGCTTGGATTCTATTACCACCATATTCGTCAGGAAATTTTATGATGTTTTGGGGATTTGCGACTGAGGATTGGAGATTGGGGACTTGCGACTGGGGATTAGGGATTTGCGACTGGGGGATTAGTAACTGACAACTGTTAACTGATAACTGATAACTGATAACTGAAAAACAATAGATTAGCACCCATCAAAACTTATATAAAAAATTTATTCATTAACTTGCTTGAGCAAAGCCATCCACATATCCGCAGGTTCAGAATAATAATCGATTTCTTCAACTTCATACTTCTGAGTCCCCGAAGCATTAGCTAAAATTATACAGTCGCCACATTTAATATTTTTCCATCTAGCACTCATACAACCTCGAGTGCAGTCATTATCAAGGACTTCAAATACATAATCGCGCCCAGCAACTAAACCAGTGTAATCGTAGGTCTGATTTCGCTGAAACTTAAAAGTTGTTAATACTTCGTGGGATAACCAACCCAAAAAAGTATTTAGACTAACACCTGAGGAAATTAAAAACATAAGTGGGATTAAAGAAGATAAATTTCAAGTAATCTCGCACAGGTTATAAATATCACGAAAATCCTGCACTTAATACTTAGGTATTCTAACCCGTATCTCCTAAAATAATTTCATAAAACGATAGAAATAATCAATTTTTTACATATTTATAAAGATATCGATAAAGCTAATAAAACTGTAATGTTTGATTCTTATTACTTATTTCACAACTGGCAGAAATTCAAACAAAGTTGATCCAAATTAGGCATTTATCGTACTTAAATTTAACTCTTATTTAATTTTTATTAAACAAGTACATACATATAAAATATTTTATACAGATTTTAGTGATCTAAGTCATAGACATTTAACATTTAATTCGATCTCAAAAATATGTATTTTACAAAGCGTAGAATGGGAATATTTATTTTGTTAAACTACCAATAGCCAAAATATTAAATTGTATAATTTACATTATATTAAAATTTTTATCCGAAAATATTTACTTAGCAGTTCCAATAATACTTATTATTTTATTTATCCAATTAAATACATTTTAATTAATTAAATACTGTAGCCTTTTAGACCATAAAAAAAGATGTAATTTTAATTAAAAATTATTTTCATTGATTTCTGTTGGACCTTCTAATAAGGAAAGAAAAATTTCCCATTCCCCTTCAGAAAGTAAAGTAGATTGTGGTTGTATAGTTTCTTCCTTCGCTGCAATTAAAGCAATTTCCCGCAGATATTCACTTAAACTTAAAGACCTGTTAGCAGCAGCTGTTTGCAATGTTTGCTTTTCTTCTTCGCTAAGTTGAATTTCAACAATAGTACTTCTGGTTTCGGGAGATGTGGACATGGAAACATCGATTGGGAGTATATTTGATTATGTAAAATCTTAACACCCCATCCTATGATAAGTCTCTATATACCGACAAAACTATGTAATATATAATTTCTTGTATAAAAATAAATCAAATTTCTGTTTTCTGTATTTATAGTTACATTCGAGCAAAATATTCTAAAAGTAATCTGTGAATAAAAATATAACCACCACCAACTTTTTGTAAGAAAATTCGTTCTGTAGCGTAGTCCAAAAAAGCAGCATAATTCCAAGGAATAGAACCTCTCTGGAATAGAAGTATGCGTATAATAAGATGTTTTACGCAGGTATCAACACCACCAGCAACTATACCGAAACTGAACCCAAAAATTGTCCATCCATTGACGCTCCAACCTAACATAGTTGCTGTAAAACGAAGTATTGAGGCTCCAATGATTCCGAATAATAATGAATTTTTGGCTGATTTTCTAATTCCTTGACCTGGATTAGTAATCTTTTGAATTTTCGGTCCCGTAAAACCACGAATTATGACAAAAAATAATCCCATACTCAAGCCAAAAATAATTCCCCTCAACGCCCGCATCCATACAGAAAAATCAAAGCTGATAATACCTAGAAATACTTTGTCTAATTCTAGTTCGGTAACATTTAGTTTAAGTAGTATACCTAAAGCTAATCCATAAATCATTCCTTTAACTAGATTTTTTCTTGCATTTTTCCACGACCATTGCAGCGTTTCTACAGGATTAATTCGATTTAAGCCAAAATATAGCCAGAAAAATACAATGGTGAGTGAAAGGGATATTATTGCTTTCTCTGGAGGTATTGTTTTAATTACATGTATCGCAACTAACCATCCAATACCAGTAAATGTAAGCAAAGAACACAGTATGTAAAGTCGGTATAAATTTTTAGGTAAAAGATCTGGCTGCATTCTTTCAATTAAAAATACTGTTTGCGATCGCTCTTTTAGTTTTCGTGCTAACCAACTCAACCAGTAAATAGATTGATTTTTAGAGTAGCTGTGTTTAGCAACCCGTCTCTCAAACATTCTTTGGACGTACTTATTAAATAAATGTTGACGATGTTCCTCCAAAGTCATTCCTGGTAATTCTGTAATCGATATACCCTGATAGGCTAAGGTCATAATATTTAGCATTAAGGGCGATTTTGCTAATTCCTGTAATGTTTTATTGGTTTGAAGCGCTTGTTTGAGAGCATAAAGTTCTGTACCCAGATTTTGAAGATATTGATATACCTGTTCTAAAGTTAAGGGTTGAATATAGATTGCAGTTTGAAAATGGAGCCGATGAGATAAATTTTGGTAATCTTTGATTCGACTACAAACTATAATTTCTGTTTCCCCATAATTTTGGCAAAATTGATTAATTGCTGCGACACAAGCATCTCTCAAACTAGAATTTACTTCATCTAACCCGTCTAAAAGTAATAATAATTGTTGATTATCTATCCATTTTTGAGCAATTTCTTTCGAGACTTGATAACTAGTATTAAGTTCTTTAACTAGCCATTGTTCGATACTTATTTTGGAATTAGTCCAAGTGGAAAGATTTAATACTACTGGAATTGGTTGGTTGATATTTTGCTGAGCAATTCTGATTAAATCGCGAGTTATTTCTAGTAATGTTGTAGTTTTACCTGAACCCGGTTCGCCTAATATCAACAAGGAACGACCAGTTCCCATTTGTAAAAATAGATCGATAGCTTTGCTATTTTGACTTATTTCCTGTCGCGTTTGTTCGCTAGTTTCCCATAGCATTCCCCAAGGATGAGCTAAAACATCTAGGCGATTTTCTAAACCTAATTCAATTAAAGCTACTCCATGTAAAGAAGTTTCTAAAACACCTTTTACCCAATAGTTTTTTACCTTGTTGATTAATATTTGGCGGTTGCGGTAACTTTGCTGACTATATTGGGTACCAAATGGTGTATTTAAATTGACTTCAGACAAACCGGGTGGTTGAGTTGGAACCTGGTTAATATTATCTTGACTAATATTATTTTGCTTAATATTCTCAGGTTCGAGTCGCTTCCAATTTTCTCTCTCTTCGGGTAAAGCTTTATCTTGAGAATATCTATTTTGAGAATCTCGATTATTTAGACTTTGAAATTTCGAAATTTGAGTTTCTGGGGACTGAACGGATAAATCTTGTTGTGATAAAGCCCGATCTGAGAAAAATTGATCTTGTGGTTGCAAAGCTGCTAACATCGCTTTTGCATTTGGAAAGCGATCGCCGGAATTGATTTTTGTCGCCCGATTTAAAATATTTTTTAGAAAACTACTAATATCGCTTCTCGATTCCCAAATTGTCTCGCCAGTTTGAGGATGATTCTGTAAATATTCCGGAGATACTCCAGTTAATAAAGAAATTGCTGTCATTCCCAAACTGTAAATATCGCTAGCAAAGATTGGTTTACCTACGGCTTGTTCTGGTGGCATAAAACCAGGAGTACCAGTTACTATTGTGTTAGTAATTTCACCCCCTAGTTCTATAGTAGGGTCAACAATTTCTTTCGCAATTCCAAAATCAATTAAAACTGGCTTAGAATCTTTTTCCCGATAAATAATATTTCCCGGTTTAATATCTCTATGGATAATTCCTTTGGAATGAATATAATCTAAAACAGGTAAAATATCTATTAAAATATTTTGAACTAAATCCTCGCTAAAAAATCCTTCTTGTCGTAACTTTTGACTTAATGTTAAACCGTCAATGAGTTCTTGAACTAAATAAAACTGTTCGTTTTCGACAAAATAGGCATATAGTTTTGGTATTTGATTATTCTCTTTACCCAATTCTTCTAAAATTGCAGCTTCCCGTGCAAACCTTTCCTGCATAAGCTGATAGACATGCGGCTTCTCTACTACAGGTTTTAATTGTTTGATGACACAAATAGGTTGGGAAGGAAGATGGGTATCTTCCGCTAGAAAAGTTTTGCCAAAACCACCTTTCCCCAACGTTCTAATGATGCGATAACGATTATTTAACACCGCTGGTATCATTTGATTTTGTTTGGCAGGAGCTTGTCTTAATATTAATTATGTCGATTTATCTCAAGATATGCATTTATTATCATTAGATAATCTTTAACATTTTAAAATATAATGTCACTTTATTTACTCTTATTTATAAATGATTACCCTAAGGAATAAATTCTCTATTTATAGCGTTAGGCGTAAGTAAAAACAGACCGCGTCCTTACGGGCGACCAAAAGCTTACAATTCATAGCCTTCAGCACTTACTAATATCCCAATCTTGTTACGTAGTGCTGTATAACAGTTGGCTAAATATGACATTAGCCATAAGTTTATTAAAATATTCTGGGAAATATTGCTTTTTAAAGATAATTGTTATACGCCATTTATCAAAAAAAGCTATTACAACTAACTACAAATCAGTAAGTAAAGTCAACCTAAAAAGCTAAAAACCTGCTTTAAAGAGTATTTTACTTCTCCTTTGTTTCTCCTGACCCCTTCATTCTCACAGTATTATCCTTCAAGAGATTCCCAGACATTAGTAGTGAGCGATTTGAGTGAATTCAGTAAAATTTGCATAAAAATCTGGAAAACAAATCCTCTATCCTGAAGTACATGTTATGATGTATTATCATCCTTGATAAGTACTCCAATTCAGCGCGAAAAATAAGGGATAGAGCAATGTAGTACTCAATTTCAATCGGGTTTGTAAACACGTGAATTTAAGTAACTGTAATTCACTTAGTTACTTGATAGTAGAAAGTTCGCGAATAAATCTGATGATTTGAATTTGTAAATTAAATCTATGGTTTAAATCAATAACGGTATTTCAAAGTTTAAGTAGGCTGATTCTTTAGCAGCTATTGTGTAGAGATGTAACATAGTAATTCTCTACAAAACTGTTAATGTTTTACTTCAGCGTAGTGAAACATAGCTTTGAAAAATCCTTAATTTTCCATGGATTTAAATTTGTGGGTTCAATCTGTCGATTGAAATTGCTAAGGATTAAAAGTAATGAGACAAATATATAAGTATCCCCGTACCCGTCATATTCAGGGTTCGAGAATTCAACCTGGGGATGGGAACTTAAATAATATTCCGTTTGGGGAAATTCAACACAAATATGTAGTTGTTGAAGAAAAGGTTGATGGAGCAAATGCAGCTATTAGCTTTAGTGCTGATGGGAAGTTGCTTCTGCAAAGTAGGGGTCACTATCTAACCGGAGGAGCAAGGGAAAGACACTTTAATTTATTCAAACAATGGGCTAATACCCACGTTACTGCTCTTTGGGAAGTTTTGGGTAGTCGTTATATTTTGTTTGGAGAATGGATGTATGCAAAACATACGGTCTTTTATGATGCTCTACCCCATTATTTCCTGGAATATGATGTCTGGGATTTAGAAAAACTAGTATTTCTCAGTACGAGGGAAAGAAAAAATTTATTAAATGGTTTGAATTTAGTTTCCGTACCAGTGTTATTTACTGGTGAGTTGAAATCATATCAGCAACTATTAAATTTTTTGGGTAAGTCCAATTATCAGACCTCAAAGCATTTAGAGCGTTTTCAAGAGATTTGTCTAGCACAAGGACTTGATGTTGAGCGATCGCTAAAACAAACTGACCAAAGTTCCTTGATGGAAGGTTTGTATATCAAGGTTGAGTCGGACGATGTAGTAGAAGCTCGATATAAATATGTGCGTTCTAGTTTCTTGACTACAATTCAAAATTCCGACGGTCATTGGTTGAATCGTCCGATTATTCCCAATGTTCTGCGCTCTGATGTGGATTTGTTTTCCAGCAAAACCCTGTAGAGACGTACCAGAGGCTACGCCGACGCCGAAGGCTCTGGTACGTCTCTACCACCAGTCAACATTAATTAAAACTACATAAATAAGGAATAAGAAAATGACTTGGATATTTCCCCATTGTCCGACTGGGGATAGTTTATCGATTGATTGGTCTGTTTTGGAAAGGGAATTTGACTGCTTAGCACAACTTGCTGATTGTCCTCAAGACAAGCGTTTTCACGCAGAAGGTGACGTTTTAACCCATACAAGGTTAGTCTGCGAAGCTTTGGTAAATTTATCTGAATGGCAGATGTTACCAGAGCAAAAAAGAAGTATTTTATTTGCTGCTGCTTTATTGCACGATATTGGAAAACCTTCCACCACCGAGATAGAAGAGGATGGAACTATTTCATCGAAAGGACATGTTTTACAGGGTGTAAGAATGACACAACAGATCCTCTGGGATTTGGGAGTTCCTTTTCACTGTCGGGAAGAAGTTGTCAATTTGGTGAGGTACGGTAGTCTACCTTTGTGGTTTTGGGATAAACCGAATCCAGAGAAAGCTGTAATTCAAGTTAGTCAGTTTGTCGGTTGCGATATGCTCGCAATGTTAGCTGAAGCTGATGTTAAAGGAAGATGTTGTAGCGATCGCGATGTTCTATTGGAACGAATTGATTTTTTTCGCGAATTTTGTCGAGAAAATGATTGTTTCGACCAACCGAGAAGTTTTTTATCTCCCCACAGTAGATTTGTTTACTTTCATAAAGAAAATGCTGACCCCAATTATCACGCTTATGACGATACTCATTTTCAAGTAACGATGATGTCGGGTTTACCAGGTTCGGGAAAAGATACTTGGATTAAAGAAAATTGTTCCGACCTCAAAGTGATTTCCCTCGACGAACTACGACGTTCTATGGGTGTAGAACCAACTGAAAATCAAGGAATAGTTGCAAATCGAGCCAAAGCGATCGCAAAAGAATATATGCGCAATGGGGAGTCTTTTGTCTGGAATGCAACTAATATCAATCGACAGTTAAGGGATATATTAATTCGTTTATTTACTTCTTATCAAGCAAGGATACGTATTGTTTATCTAGAAACTGCTTGGGAAGAGTTATTACAACGAAATAAAACTCGCGTTCATAAGGTACCAGAAAAAGTACTTTACAAAATGAGAAATCGCTTAGATGTACCGAGAATAACAGAAGCTCACGAGGTTGAGTGGGTTATTAGCGCTACGCGCAAGTAAGGAGTCAGGAGTCAGGAGTCAGGAGTCAGGAGTCAGGAGTAAGGAGT
>JGI1201J43222_100365_pt1 | contig 10673 bp, 9 predicted proteins | sample MastesBC008_FD_43222 | JGI IMG/M metagenome (IMG submission 43222) | reverse complement strand
ATTAAACATCAATTTTCCGATACCTTTTATGCAATTACTTTAATTATGGAATTATTGACAATAGTCTGAAACAACGTATTTTCGTTCATTTAGAGTAGTAAATTTGTACGATGCGTAAGTCCTAATTTTATTATTCTTACCTTCATAGCAGTGACGAGAAATATCACAAATATTTCTTTAATTATTCCGATATAAATATAAAGTAACTAAAAAAAGCTGTGTAGAGAAATTCAGGTACAAGGCTTATTCACAATAAACATGAAGTACTTATTAAAGCTCCAAATATCATTATGCATCGAAGAACTGAAGTATACTTCATTTTCTTGTCTATTCCCTGTTCCCTGTTCTCTATTTCCCAAACTGAAAAATTTGATATCTTACCTAATTTCAAGCCACTGTAAACTATCGCATATTGCGTTCTGCTGCTAACATTTGCGCAATTAATTCAGGTAAGCTTTCAAGGTCTGTATTATTTTCCGTGACAGGTATAGGAGAATTAAATGTATAGCTTGGGTCACATTCTCCATTATCATATACTTGCAAGTGCCATCTGTCTGGCAAACCTTCTATTCCAAGCTCGACAACATACCAACTAACACCCAAAAGACGAGAACTAAATATGGTAAACCATCCCTGATATTTTTCTGGGATACTCCACTCAGACATCAGAAACTCTAATGCTATTTTCGCTGCGTCAGTTGAATTTAATAGCATTACTAATTACCTTTTTTAGAACCTTCAGAAATATCGGGATATAACCCCAGTTCTTTGGAGAGTTCGCGAGCAACATGAATTAAGAATTTTGCTCCTTCTTGGTTACCCTCATGAGCAAATATTGTTGCAACTCTTAGGGCTGTACGAATAAAATCAGCATCAATTAATCCTGAATTAGCTTGCAAGACTTCTGGTTCTTCACCATTAGGAGCCTTAAGTAATTTATCGATTAATTGAAAATATTCGTTCTGACGTTCTGCTGGTATCTGTAGATTGGGATTTTCTTGTGTCATTTTTTTTGGGAGATTATAGTACTATCGGGTCAAAATTTACATGAAGTAATTGACCAGATAAATAATCGTGATTATGACTGATTATCCTATTTCTACATTTTTGAAAATGTACATTAGTAACTTAATAATGACTGTGGTAAATTCTCTCTAATTTTTCAATTATTTTCTGTCGTTCAGTTGCGCGGTATTCTAAATATCCATCAACTAAAAATACTAATACCCCTAAAAAAAGTAGGGAAAATCCAAATACTAATCCTAAAATATTAATAAATTGAGCATATTGCGAGCACATGAATACCTTTTCTAGAAGATTAGTATTACTGCAAAGTAAACTATTACTCGCAATAAGTTTGAGATGTTGTTGCCAAACTACAGAAAATACTAACAATCCTGGCATACATACCACAAAACTGATAAATGCAACCTTGATAGGTTGTAAAATATTACATTTCATTATGAGCTTACCCCAAAGTATTTTTACTCATAGGTTTGATAGTAGCGAGTAATATTATGAGTAATATTTTCCCTTGAAATATAATCTCTGGAAATATACGAATACAACAAGAATTAATTAAATTAAAATACTGCTTCTTGCTGCCCATACTTGCTATTCAATATACAATAATTATATTTTTAAAAAAAATGGTATGTTAGTCAATAACATATATGACTTCTTAGATATAAATAAGCTTTAAACCATGCCTGTAAGGATTTAACTTAACTTTAGAAGAGAATTAAGAAATCCCCCCCGTAAAGGGGGGTAGAGGGGAATCTCTGCGTAAATCCTACCGTTTTTATATCAGCTGCCTGACAATACAATTTTTTACAGTTGGCAGATTAAGATTATTAAATTAATTAAATCTGTACTCAAAGTTTGGAACTCTCACCAAATAACCAGCAAAAAAAACTATCGGGTATGGGTACTAGTAATTTATCGCTATGGAACTAGTCTTTTGGGATAGTGGTTTGAGAATTACTGTACTCAAGTTGAATAGACCTAACTTATGCTATTTAAGTACTTACGACCCTCTTATCTTCGTAAATCACCTGTACTCATTACATGAATTAAAGTTGTGAATGTACACTCTATCATTAGTAAAAATGTCTAAAGTTTTACGAAAAATATTGAACTATGTCAGCTTGTCTGATTCTTTATACAACATCTATTTTTATATTCCGGCCAAATTATAGTATTAAAGATGAAAAATATTGGAAGTAAAAATAGTGTAAATCAAAATATTAAATTCAATACATCTGAGAAGTCTCGCAAATTTTATATGCATTGAAAGTACTTTCTATTTTAGATTAAATGTTAAGAGTTAACTGTTAAGCAATTTAGATGTTCAAAAACTATACGTAATCCTTACTTGTGGATGTTCTATTATTGGTAGAAATTGCTGTAATGTAAAAAATGATATGAAATAAAAATCGTTTGAACATTAGTTAGATTATTAAATCTATAATTTAAGGGGTTCTAAAAATGCGCATTGCTAAAGACGTAACAGAACTAATTGGAAAAACTCCTTTGGTTGAGTTAGGAAAAATTCCTCAAAGTGAAGGATGCGTCGCCAGAATTGTTATTAAACTTGAAGGTATGAATCCTGCAGCTTCCGTCAAAGATAGAATTGCTGCGAGCATGATTAACGCTGCAGAAGCAGAAGGTTTAATCGAACCAGGAAAAAATACTTTAGTCGAACCAACATCTGGAAATACCGGAATTGGACTCGCGATGGTTGCAGCAGCACGAGGTTATCGTTTAATTTTGACAATGCCAGAAAGTATGAGCATGGAAAGACGAGCGATGTTGCGTGCTTATGGAGCAGATTTAGAATTAACACCAGCTAGTGAAGGGATGCGCGGTGCAATTGATAAAGCTAAAGAAATCGCCGAAAAGACGGACAATGCTTTTATTTTGCAACAATTCCGCAACCCTGCAAACCCAAAAATTCATCGTGAAACCACCGCAGAAGAAATTTGGAGCGATACAGACGGCGAAGTAGACTTTCTTGTTGCGGGTGTCGGTACCGGTGGTACAATTACCGGAGTTGCAGAAGTACTCAAAAAACGTAAAAGTACTTTTAAAGTTATTGCAGTTGAACCAACAAATAGCCCAGTGCTTTCCGGTGGACAACCGGGACCACACAAAATTCAAGGTATTGGTGCTGGATTTGTTCCAGAAGTGCTGCGTCAAGATTTGATTGATGAAGTAGTCACTGTTAGTGATGAAGAAGCAATGATTATGGGTAGACGTCTAGCGCGAGAAGAAGGTTTGTTATCTGGTATTTCTTCTGGTGCTGCTTTATGTGCAGCGATTAAAATAGCTCAGCGTCCGGAAAATGCTGGACGTTTGATTGTTGTGGTTCAACCATCCTTTGGGGAGCGTTATCTTAGTACTCCAATGTTTCAAGATTTAGGGAAACAAGTTACCAGGGTCGTTTAATTGGTAATTGGTAATTGGTAATTAATGATTGCTAGTTGGTAATTGAGAATTGCTAATGGGGGAATGGAGAATAGGTAGGTTAAAGAAGAAAATGAATTATTGTAGATAATAAATAAATTTGTTAAATCTTCTTTCGAATCTAAATTTTTCCTTCTCATTCCCCCGATATATGACAGGTTGGTGAAAGTAAAGTAAGCATTCATCAAGCCTAAGAACTAAATAATAAAATACTTCTAAGTTTTGACTTTTTACTTATGTCCTACGGACACGCTATGCTAATGACTTCCGCGCAGCATTAATATTTATTTATAAGGCATTAATCCTAAACCTTTGATTACTAATAGTATGGCGTAGATTAACATAAATCCAGAAAATAAATTTTTATAAAAGTTTTGGGAGGTATTGGTAAACAAAAATTTTCCTAAAGTTAAGTAGATAGTGGCAGCAGCCAGAGAAAGTAATAATATATCAATGGAAAAAACTTCTGGCTGAAATATTGCCAGGACAATGATTTGAATAGTTGCAAAAAATAAATAACAAAAAGCTACACAATTAAGAACTTTTTCTTTACTGGTATACTGACTGCTGGAAAAAACAGAAAGTAATGCTCCACCCATATTAGTAAAACCATGTACGACCCCCATGATAACCAAAAATGGTTTTTGGAATTTCAAAACTACTTCCTGCATCTTTTTTTCAAAGGAAGGTACTGTTCTAAGTAGTAAAGAAAGAATCAGGAAAATCGCAATCCCAAATTCTAGTTTTAGCTTGACCTGCGCGTACAAATAATAACTTAAAGATAGGACAACAAAGGGAAGACAAAATATTATAAAGTTCATTGCCATTTTCCGATCTATGTTGTCGCGGTCTTTAAACAATTGCAAAGAACTGATGGTAATTGATGGAGGTAAAAGAGTGGCTAAAGTAAATGAAAAGTCATTCCCTAATAGCAACATGGTGGGAGTACCAAATACTAGCAATCCCATTCCAAATAAGGATTGAATCGCAGAAAAAACTAATACAACAATTGCTGTTGTAAACATAAAGCGCCTCTTAAAGTTATAGAAATTACAGTTCTATTACCTTTTGACATATGAATCAATTTTTTTTTGATAAAAATGAACGCCAAAATTTCTAGGTAGGATAGTGGCAAACTTCTCCAAACCACTAACTTATAAAGGTGAGACTTTCTGGAGACTTAGTTGTCAAATTAATTAGTGAAACAACGATACTATGTCTATTTTATACTTATTTAGCGATAATTACTGCTTTTTCTTTCCATGCACTTAATTCTATCTATGCAAATAAGTCAAAGTCTATACCTATCAAGAAATAAAAAATATTGATGATGATAGATGACGCATAATTAGCAGATATTTTCTAGCTACCAGAAACATATCTTGTTATTTGCTATATATAAAAAATAAATCTATGAGTAGATTTTTAAAGTATTTGCTAATATTCAGAATTTATGCTGAAAGGTACACGTAAAAATTTAATTTATATTTTTTCGACTGAATCATATTAAAAATGTATTAGTATGATTCATAGAAAGTATTTTAGCTAAAAATTTTCTTTGGAGTATTAGTATCCCCAGTAAGGTAAATAATAGTCAGATGAAGTTTTCAGCCTGTCGATGCTTGAAGTATTTTATCCGCTTAAAATTTTCATAGTACTGAAAAGGTGGAAAATGGCTTTATTTATTATAAATTAGCAAATTTTGCTGTTTTTACTGATTAATTATTTGTGCTTTAGAGTTTCATCATCGAGTTAATAACTGTTAATAAAAAAAACATAGTATACCCAAATAAAAAATAGTAAAATAGATTGATTCGTTTGTGTTTGTTGCGAGTTTGCAAAACTGACTAATAATATGAGTACACTATTTGAGCGAATTGGTGGTGAAGCAGCAGTCGAAGCTACAGTAGATAAATTCTATCTTAAAATTATGGGAGATAAACGAATCAATCATTTTTTTGCTGGGGTAGATATGAAGAAACAGCGGGAAAACCAGGCAGCTTTTCTAATGTTTGCATTTGGTGGTAGTGCCTACTATAGAGGTCGTTCACTACGGACTGCACACCATAAATTAGTCGAACAATGTGGATTGAAAGACGAACATTTTGATTTTGTATTTGAACATCTAGTTGCAACCCTAAAAGAGTTAAGTGTCGCAGAAGAATTAATTCAAGAAGTTGGTAAAAACCTAGAATCAGTTAGAATCTACATACTTAATAGATAAGTATTACTCAACCAGATTTTTTAGAGATATTTGCATTAATTTTAGGATTAAGATAAATTAAATAGCTGAGTAAATAATCAATAATATAACGAGAGTAAAAAAGTAATATTTACTCTTAAATATCACATTTTCACTTGATGATTTGGAGAAAATTCATCAAAAATAAAACTTGCTATAGATTTTCAATTTTATATAAATAAGCTTATAGTTTTATTCTATTGAAGTTGAATTTATTTTGTAAATAATTCACTTCTAAAGAGATATTTTATAAGTTTGATATTTTATAGGTTTGTAAAGATAAGTTTGAAAGCCAAGCTTGCAATTTAGTGACTTTGGTGTGTATAGTCAAAGTCGCCTATTGCTTTAATGTGTATTTTTATCGGATATCGATTCGGATAAATTTTGATTTAACAAAATCTTGAATCTTAAGGTTGAATATTAAATATATTATCCAGTAAGTGCTTGTTTGTTTTTTTGTCTATTTCTCCGCGCGCCAAAATTGTCATACTAAAAACTGTCGCGCTGTTCTATAGTTACTAACGAATGAAATCTGTATAATCCAAGATCGCTATAAAAATGTGAGTGTGAGTGATGTTGTTGAAATGGCAAAAAACACCGGGTTTGAGACTCGCGGTGGTTACAACGATCGCATTTTTCATTATCTGTTTAATTTTGACAGTGCATCGTTATTTCAGTTTTTATGCTTCTTTCGATCAGGGAATTTTTAATCAGGTTTTTTGGAATAATCTTCACGGTCGCTTTTTTCAGAGTTCTCTCTCTTCAAGTCTTTCCACTAATGTTGTCCATGCTGGGGAAATCGCAAAGGTTTACTACCACCGTCTTGGACAACATTTTACCCCAGCTTTATTGATATGGTGGCCAATTTATGCGTTATTTCCCACAGCAGCAACTTTAGCAGTATTACTAGTTGTGTTAATTACTGCTGGGGGTGTGGTTTTATATTTTTTGGCGCGGGAATATTTGGAACCACCATTAGCGGGAATGATTACTGCTAGTTACTATGCTGCAAATGCAGTAATTGGTCCGACCTTGTGTAATTTCCATGATATTAGCCAGATTCCTCTATTTATTTTTAGCCTACTGCTAGCGATGGAAAAGCGTTGTTGGTGGTTATTTTGGCTGCTAGCAATTTTAATTTTGGCTGTGCGGGAAGATGCTGGGGTGAGTTTATTTGGTGTTGGGGTTTACATGGTTTTGAGCAAACGCTTCCCTCGCGCTGGACTAGCTGTTTGCACCCTTAGTTTTGGTTATATGGTATTGCTGACCAATGCAATTATGCCAATATTTTCCGAGGATATTTCCAAACGGTTCATGTTGGAAAGGTTTGGACAGTATACCGACGCTCAAGAAGCATCAACTCTAGATATTATCTGGGGAATGGTTAGTAATCCTTGGCGATTAATTGTAGAACTAGTTACTCCAGTTGACAGAACTATTAGATACTTGCTCGGTCAATGGTTACCCTTAGCTTTTATCCCTGCAATTTCTCCACCTGCTTGGGCGATCGCTGGTTTTCCATTACTAAAACTATTTTTGGGTAAGGGTCAGTCAGTATTAGCAATTACTATTCGTTACGCTTTGAGCGTGGTTCCTGGTTTATTTTATGGTGCAATTATTTGGTGGTCAAAACATCCCAATAAATTTAAACAACCATTGTTTCGTCGTTTTTGGGTTGCTTGTATTTCTTTATCCATATTTTTTAGTTTTACGTCTAACCCCAACCAAACATTTTATTTTGTTATCCCCGACTCAATTAAACCTTGGGTGTACGTATCTTTACCAGAACAATGGCGTCATGTAGCTGCTATGCGTCCTTTGATAGCGCAAATTCCTGCAGAAGCGAGCGTTTCTGCTACAACTTATATTGTTCCTCATCTTTCCAGTCGTCGAGAAATTCTCCGCTTACCCATGCTCAAACTGGAAAACGATGAGCGAAAAGTGATACAGGTTGATTATGCCATAGCCGATATTGGGCGACTGCAGAAATATCAAGTAGCATTTAAAGGCGATCGCCATCAGCTAGAAAGAATAGTTAAACTTATCGATCAAGTAACGACGGATCGGGAATACGGGGTAATTGGTTTTGAAGACGGTGTTATTTTACTGAAAAAAGCTACCGTAGATAACGAGCAAGCACGCGTTGCTTGGAATGATTTTCGCCAAAAACTATCGGTCTGATAACGCAAGTTGCTAGTGCTTTATTCCATTACTTTTGAGGAGTTTGTAGTTGGGCTTTAACCCATTAAAGCCTTAGCATTACGGTGCTAAAGCACTACTACGAACCTTACCTTATCAAGCAAGATTAATGCGATCAAGTATTAGTAAAATCTTGTAAAGACTTACCATACTAAGTCTCTATAAAATTTTGCAACTAAACAAAGCCTGAATAAAATCGATAAAGTTTACATAGCCCCAGAATTACAAGTACTAAGGTTTTATAGAGTCAGCCATAACAAAGTAACAAATGAGACGTATTATAACTATCTCTCTATACTTGTCATTTTTTACTCCTGACTCAAATTTTTCATCATGAAAAGTAGAATATTACTTTTAGTAGTGTTAAAACTACTTTTAGTTATGCAAGATTACTTACTCACGGGAAGAAAATGCTTTTGTAGAAATTAAATAATTTAGACTTTCCATTCTCTTCATTCCTCCCCTAATGCTGAGGTATCGCTTCCGCTAAGGGGAGGTCAGGATGGGTTAGCTTTGGGGAGGTTAGAAGGGGGTTAGCCTTCTGGAAGATTAGGGGGGTTGGGGAGTTTAGGAAGAGGTTTTACTTACGAATATTAGTACAACTTCAGCGCTAGCCTAAAACTTTAGGTTTTATATTTCCGTGTTTGGCGAAGCATGCCGTGATTATTACTACAAGCTATCGAAAATACTTGTAGAAAAGGCTCTGTACTTCTAGGTCAAGCTTTGCAACTAATCTTGTTTCAGTTTGTATTGACCTTGTTTTGAAATTGTCTGGAATTTTGAACTTGTCTGGAATTTTGAACTTGTCTGGAATTTTGAACTTGTCTGGAAAAATTCTTGGTTCGGATTGGAAATGAGAGGTCTTGAAAGTTAGGGGATAAGAAATATATGAAAATACTAGTACTCACTTGGGAGTTTCCACCGCGTATTGTTGGGGGAATTGCTCGTCATGTTGCAGAGCTATACCCAGAAATAGTCAAATTGGGACACGATGTCCATTTAATTACACCAGAATTTGGTCATGCACCGATGTACGAGGTAGTGGAAGGGATCAAAGTACATCGAATTCCAGTTGCTCACGGTAATGATTTTTTTCACTGGGTAAACAACATGAACCAGAGTATAGGTATTCATGGTGGTAAAGTAATTCTCGAAGAAGGTCCATTTGATATTATTCATGGCCATGATTGGATTGTTGGAGATGCAGCAATTGCTCTCAAATATCATTTTAAAATTCCCTTATTAGTAACAATTCATGCCACAGAAGCCGGGCGTCATAACGGTATTTACACAGCAACTCAACGTTATATTAACGGTAAGGAAAAATCATTAGCCCATGAAGCCTGGCGAATTATTGTTTGTACCGACTACATGCGTCGGGAGGTAGAAAGAGCGCTCCATAGCCCTTGGGGTAAAATGGATGTGATTTACAACGGAATTCGCCCGGAAAAGAAACAACACCAACAAACCTTTCATCGTCAAGATTTTCGTCGCCAGTTTGCCGAAGATGGTGAAAAAATTGTTTATTATGTCGGTCGTATGACTCATGAGAAAGGTGTATCGGTATTATTAGATGCAGCCCCCAAAGTTTTATGGCAAATGGGAGGTTACGTCAAATTTGTGATTATTGGTGGTGGTAACACCGATCGCCTCAAGCAACAAGCTTGGAATTCGGGTATTTCTCATAAGTGCTACTTCACTGGTTTTATTACTGATGAATATTTAGATAAATTTCAGACAATTGCTGATTGTGCTGCGTTTCCCAGTCTTTATGAACCATTTGGTATTGTTGCATTAGAAAGTTTTGCAGCTCGCGTACCTGTAGTCGTATCTGATACCTGTGGCTTGCCGGAAGTGGTGAAACACACCAAAACAGGTATAGTCACTCATACAAATAATCCAGATTCTTTAGCTTGGGGAATCTTAGAGGTTTTGAAAAATCCTGGTTATCAGCAATGGCTGATAGATAATGCTTATGAAGATTTAGAAAGACGGTTTAACTGGTTTAAAATCGCTCAACAAACTGAAGATGTATATCGTAGATTAGTGGAAGAAAGGAAAGAAGTGCAGTGGTTGTAATTGGTGCTCGTTAAAATAATATACTTTCAGCATGATTACTCCGTACTGCGATCGCAGCGAACGCGGTGTTAGCATAAAGCCTAAACGGTAAAGCCTCTGGCTCCGCTTACGCCGTTAGGCGCAGTCTAGCGTGATGCGTAAGCGTCATATGGTAGTGGTAATTTGTTGCTTTTTAACCTAATGATTCTACTACTTACTTGTTCCTCACTTACTTTTTACCTTGATAACCCCACCATGGACTAGCGCTGACTATAGCTGCTGTCAAACCAGCCATTACTTCTGGAATTATGCTTGCACCGTTCACAGAAATCTATACAAAACTGCTCAAAAGTGATCAATGATAGTCTTCTATGTTTGTAGCCGGCGTCCAAAGGTCTAGAGCTACAGGGATAAACGGCAATCCCTCTATTCCCTTAAAAATATCGGGAATTACTTTACGAATAATATTCATACTGCCATTAGTATCTGCATTGATTAGCTTACCAGTGGCAGTTTGATATAGTCCTCTTTTAATGCGTTTACCACTAAATTTATATTTAGTATCTGGACTATATTTTGGCAGCTTGTCTCCATCTATAGCACTAGCTTTACTGGTGTAACTTTCCTCAGTGACAATAACTTCAATTCCAGATAATTTAGCCTTATAAGTTATTAAATTGATTAATCTGGAGTGAGGGATTTGAGTGAA
>JGI1201J43222_100364_pt1 | contig 10770 bp, 15 predicted proteins | sample MastesBC008_FD_43222 | JGI IMG/M metagenome (IMG submission 43222) | reverse complement strand
CTTTGAGGATATTTTTGAATATAATTGAACACAATCGACATTTTTGATCAAAATGGTAGAGTACTAATTTTTCTTTCTACCATTTTTTTATACTTGTCTTAATATTTTGGACGGGTCTATTGGATTATTTATTAATAGATATGAGTTTGGAATCTTAATTTAAGTCAATACCAACACCTTTGCAACACCTCCCACAAATGGCTATGGTAATAATATCAATCAACAAATGAAGTATTGAAAAATTACGATGTGGTCTTATCAACTCCTACTTTAGAAACAGGAGTATCAATTGACATCAAACATTTCGATGCAATGTTCGGAATATTTTCAGGTGTATCGACCGCCGACAGTGTAAGACAATTTTTATCTCGTTATCGTGAGCCAGTACCAAGATACATTTAGGTAAAAGCAACAGGAATTGGTTTTGTAGGTAACAAGTCTAGCAATTACAAAGGATTAATTGTAAGCAGTAAACAGCTAGATAAATCAAACAGAAATAAACTAATTGATGCTGTATTGGAAGAAACAGTAAATGGATCTTATTTAATCCATATTCCCTAGTATTTAGATACAAACTCCTTCTATCACTCTTACAGGAGCGCTAGATGGTACAATTTGATTTAATAAAAAACCGGCAGCTTCGAAAAGTTGACAATACCTAGATTCACTACGTTCTTGACCACCAGAGTCTATAGATATCATTAATGCTAAATCCAAGAATTTATTGAAACAAGGTTCATTGCCTGGAGATATGACTGCTTGTATTACTAATAATTTACCTTTCTCTGCCATAGCATGACGAACATTTTTAAGAATCTTAATACAATGGTCATCATCGAAATTGTGAAGGATCTGCGACAAGATATAAGCATCACCGCCAGAAGGAATAGATACATAAAAGTCTCCACTAACTATTTCACAACGTTTAGCAACTCCCTCTTCATGTAGTAAACGAGAAGCTTCTGCAGTTACATGTGGTAAGTCGTAAAGCACACCGGAAATTTGTGGGTATGATGTTAAAATAGATGCAATGAGTGCACCATGACCACCACCCACGTCTACGACTTTTTCCACACAAGAGAAATCATAAGAATCAAGAATAACAGGAATAATTGTATTCCTGGTCAAACTAGTCATAGCATTATTGAAGAGATCTGCAGATTTGGAATTTTTTGTAAAGTATTCATAGGCATTCTCAACTTGGTACAAACGATGAAAGAGTGACTGATTGGTTTTGATCGCATGAAGAATTTCTCCCCAAGAACGCCAACTCCATTCATCACCTTCTATCCTTGAAAAGGCGCGTAAAGAATTGGGAATATCACTTCGAAGATATTCTGCGATCGGAGTTAGTGCAAATTTATACTCTTCAATCTCAATAAATACATCAATACTGGCAAGAGCACGGAGCAACCGATATAGTTTAGGTGAATAAGTGCCAGTTGCTTGTGCAATTTCATCAATATGCTTTGCACCATCTTTGAGTAAATCAGCAATTCCCAAAGATGAAGCTACATAAATGCTCTGAGAAACCCATTTACCAGCAATCATCTGAATTAAAGCTTCTGGTGGTGACATTTCAGAAGTTTGAAATAACTTTGATGTCACGACTTCCTCTATATTCATTATTATCACCTATTTAAATGAGAGTTAATTCTAATCTTAGTAATTGAACTCGTTCAGTTTCTTTTTCATTTAGACTTAGTTTTTCTTGAGGGTTAGGTTAAGCCTTTTAAGCATCCTATCTAAAGTTGAGGAATCAATTAACACTCCGGTTTGTCGTTCTAATAATAATACAAAGTTTATCCAAGGTTGCATCATTATTAATTAGATACGATTGAAGATAAAATATTTAATTGTTCCTGATTCAACTTTTTTGAAGTTTTTTGTTTACGTATCTTGGGAGGAATATTTCCAGTTTCTCGATATGGTTGCAGTAATTTCTCAAAAAAAATTAAGGCTATTCGAAATCGTTTTGCTAATTGATATTGAGGCTGTTTATCTTGAATATTTTTTTATATGGAGTGCTTATTCTTGAATACAATTGAGTAAATGTTTCATTTTGCTAGACTATTAAAGTTTTGTCGTACTTTTTTCGAACACCAAGTTAAAATTTCGGACATGTCTAATGTAATATATATGAAGCATGTGTAACTAGTTCGTTCATAAAAGGAAAAAGAGTTTCTTTAGATTTAGCAAATGTATCGTAAAAATCTTGTTGATTTTTCGTAGCAGTAATCTGTTCAAAAATTTTTAAGCTATTAATCAAGGCTTTATGTGTCTGTGCGACATAGGGGTTGTCAGCTTGAATTCTCCAATATACTTCGGGATTATTGCTCACAATGCGTGCAAGCAGTGAGATCAGGGTTTTGTGCGGTGGTGTCAAGATAGGAAACACCTTATTTATGTCGTAACCTAACTCGGTTAGACAGATACCAAACGATATAATGACTGCGTGGGTCATAGCTTGAGTGATGGCGGTATTTTTATCATGTTCACTCGCAGTCATCGAGGTTACATTACCTCCCCACTTTTCCATAAGGTTGGTAAAAACGTCTGCAAGAGGACCAGGTGACAGCTGTATGGCAGCAATATTTTGATCTTGAAATTCAAGATCAGGAGCAAACATTGGATTTATACTAAGGAACTCCAGGTCTCCCATAACATTTGTTAATTTATCTGCTATGCCTGTTTTAACTGACATAATATCCACTATGAGCGCACCAGAAGACATTATTGGAATAAAGTGCTCTAAAGCTCTAAATGCAACAGTTTCAGGAAGGCAGATAAGTAGGCAATTAATCTGGCGAGCAACTGCTAGTATGTTTTCGTCAGGTTGACTAAGATCACAACAAAAATATCGATTGCATTTGACCAGTTCGTCCGGTTGCGATGCTAAGTCTACACCAAAAACAATAATTTTTTCTTTGGATAGTAGATTGGAAAATAGTTTACCAAATCCGCCGTTTAAACCAAGAATCAAAACTTTTTCAATTTTCACAATTGATACGCTTATTTGTTTTTGAAAACTTACTTTTTGGACGCTTTACTACTAAAAGTAGCCATTTCAATATATCTATTTTTGAGTTGGATGTGACTCTTTTAGATATACAAATTATTATATCTTGTCATAAAGCCTAAAAATTATATAGAGTAAAAAATACAGTCTTTGAACATTCTAAAAAGATATGAGTGACGATGAAGTTTTACAGCAATTAGTAAATGGAGTTGAAGGTGAGGTTGAGCAAGTTTTAGGTAATAGAACCTATGACAGAAGTAAGTACTATGATGTAGTAAGTAAATGAGGTGCAAAGCCTATCATCCTTTCTCGTAAAGGCACTGTAAGTTAGCGGCATGGAAACTGTAAATCAACCCCACATTCACTCCTATGAAAATCTGCAAGACATGGATAAAATGGGATGGAAAAAATGCAAACAAGAAAGTGATTATCACCGTCGCTCATTATTTGAGATCAGCATGCTTCGTATGAAAATCATTTTCGGTGGTTCTTTGAGACGACGCAACTTTGATGTCTAAGCTATTGAAAATTTATACAGTGCGCTGCTCTTAACTCCATAGCTCAAAATGGTAAACTTGGTAGTTATAAAAGCGACATCTAAGTTTTTCAAATTGAGAGAGGAAATTTAATTTCCACTCATTTATGTAACAAGACCTAGTAACAGTGTAAATCATTTTTTGCTTAGATATAGTTATAAATCGAAAAATTTATTCAAAATGGTGACAATAATAAATTGAGCTAAACGCTTAGCTAACCTGAACTCGGGATAAGCAGATTGAGGTAAGATCCAATCCAGAGCTAATTTACATGTCTGTGTCTCCATGCTTGCGGGGTAATTCCATGATATTGACGAAACTGTCGTATAAAGTGGCTCACATAAAGATAACCTAGTCCTTCAGCTATTTGATATACTGGTCGATTGGTTATAAACAACAAGTGGCGTGCTTCTGCCATCCGACGCTCGATAATCCAACTGAACACAGCCTTCCCTGTATTAAGACGTACAAGTTCAGTAAGATAACCAGGAGAGAGATTAACTTCCTTAGCCACGTCCAATAACCCCACATGGTTAGAATAGTTTGCTTCTATAAATTGGAAAACTTTTTTTAATAACTGTTTTGATTGAAATGAAATCTTTTTTAATCGAGAATCTGAAATTCTGAGTGCATCAATAAGCAATAGTGAAAGGAGAGCGTCTACTGATCTTTCAAATCCTTGACGTTTAGAACATAACTCGTCTTTTAACTCGTGTAATCGTATAATTAATCGGGAAGATTTTTTTGGTACAACATGTATATGCAATATATAATTAGACTTTGGTTGTAAAAATGAAAGTAATAGCAAATCTTCATCAATACTATTTAGATTCAGGGGATCAGCTTCAAAAACAACAATCCAACTTTTCGTATTTTCTAAACCATCCATCCTGTAAATTTCTCCTGGTGGAATAAGAAAAAGATCACCTTGTTTAACATAAATTTTACGATGACCGAAAAATTGCCATCCTTTTCCATCTTCAATAAAAAGTAATTTGAAGCCACACAACTGTAAATAATCGTTTAAAGATTTTTGCGAACATACAAATTTAGATATCTCTATATAAGGTTTTCCAGTACAAAAAAGAGACAAAGCCAGTATTTTCGGGCTTGGAATACCAATGTGAGACATATAGATTCACGCCTAATGTGAATTAAATTAATACGAATTTCCTAACATCTGGCTACAGATAATACTTCACCGAAGTCAGAAATGTGAAGTCAGAACAGACCGCGCTTTCAAGGAGCAGAAGCTTTACCTCTTCCTAAAGTGAGAGGATTCAACAACGTTGAAATATATTTAACCTGAGTTCGGTTTAAGCAGATTGCGGTAAAAGCCAGTCAAGGTGAAGGTTTGGCTTTTTGGATTGATGACAATAAGCAATCAGTCCGCAAAGAACATTTACGCAAAAATTTGTAGGGCTTCAATGTCTTGAATGCTCAATTTGAGAGATATTCTTAAGTTGGTCGTTAATAGTCTCGATAATTGAGCGTTTACGTGATAAAAGTTTGTCATGAAGACGCATCAGTTTATTTTTCATATTACGACGAGGTTTTTGCCACTGCACTTCAAAAGCTTTACAAAAATCGTCTACATGGCAGAATAAAGCATCTAAACTAAACATAGGGCAGGTTGCTGATTTGATATTATTTTCAGCTTACTATCTGTCCCTTTTCTTATCCCGAACTCAGGTTATTTACTTCTTTCGGCTATAAGCCGGAGGCTTTAAACTGATTCCGGTCTGTTTATTCCGCAATTCAGAATTCAGAATTCTGACTTCTGATTTCAGCCCGAAGGGCGTGGTAAAGAATCAAATCAAAATCATATCCTAAGATGAATCCCTTTGGTGAAGTAAATTTAGCTTTAGCACGATATCCAATTAGCGCTAAACTTTGGTATATAGTTAATGACCAACCTACCTCCTTTCAGACTTTTCGTGAATATAGTGAGCGTTTTGACATTGAAGAAGAATTTTTGGATGAAAAATCAAATGGCTTTCAACTCGAAAAGTCCTTAATTCTGTTACAACTTTATTTTTGACTGTTCAAGGACAAGAAGTTGTTAAACATGGTAAACGACGTTTAGTTGACTGTCACACTTTTAGAAGAAAAAGTTATTTACGTCTAGGTTGAGAATGGGTGAAGGATATTTTATATCACGGGTGGAGATTATTTTCCACCATAAATCTTTGTGGAGATGCTGATCCACAACCAGCTATCGCCTCTCAAAAACAAGGCAAAAAATTCCTTGAACGTGAGTTTAGGATTATGACTTCTTCTTACACATCGTAGTTCTGTCAGTCAACCAGGTAAATGAGCTCAATTCATCCCTATATTATGCAACGCCATTTTTTCTAAAAGTTCCTGCTGCTGTGCTTTTAAGTCAGCTAACTCTTTATCTGATTGCTTTATGTGGTGTCCCAATTTCTCCAGCAGTTTTTTGACACTAGCTGGAGTATTTTCCCAATCCGTGCTGGGAATTTCAATTCCGTAGATGAGGCATTTTTTACCCATGTATCTTAATTTCCATCTATGGTGTATTTATTAGAATCTCCGAAAATTAGTACAGCATTTCTATAACTAGCTTTTAAACCGTCAAGGCAGTGATTGTAGACAAGCTAACTCATACTATAAAATCAGGGTTTCATATACTTACTATCAATAACAATGTAAAAAATATAGTTGTTTAGACTTATTTTCTCCTGATGGTTTCAGACATATTTATTATGGTAATATTAACGTAACCATTCGGAATTTTATTAATCCAGAAACTGTTAATATTACTTTTGAATATTTTTTACAATTTAATTTAAATCGTTCTTGTATAACTCTAAAAATCTTAAGTGAACGAATTCGATGCTCAATATATACCTATTTTGATGAAAATTGCTGATTCAATTCTTTTTACTCAATTGTTAATTCTTTAATTTTTTATTTTTTGGTTTCTTAATAGGAGCAGTAATTAAATGTTCTCCTAAATGCAAGTGAGTATATTACTCATTTACATTAATGTCATAAATTTTCTATTGTATTCTTTTAATACGAACAATTACTATTTTGGAGATATCTAATAATTTTAATTTAAAGCGAGAATGACATTTATAATATTATAAAAAGTCACAAACCCAGTTATAGTAAAACTTTTAAACATTGCCATTTATTTTTGTTTATGGAAAGTAACAGAAGAGGAGTAACTTTCATTTTCTTACTCCTTCTGTTTATCCTAATTCAAATTAGGTATGATACTATACTCAGATTAAAATCTTTATGATAATTTTAGTTACCAATTAGTAACTGTATAATTAATCTTAAGGTTTGCCGCTTCTAGTGATTTAGTACGTGCATTCTTGTCTCCCATAAGGCTATCGATATGAATAAAGGTTATATCTGTAATCCCAATAAATCCAAAAATAGTTCGTAAATAGGGTTCTTGAAAGTCGTAAGCTGCCATTGGACTTCCAGAATGGTATGTGTCACCACGAGATGTTATGATTAGCATCTTCTTATTCTCAAGCAAGCCTTTATAACCTTCAGGAACTACAGCAAATGTACGATTAACTCGTACAATCAAATCAATGTAAGCCTTAAATATAGCAGGAACGTTAAAATTAAACATAGGGATAGCAAAAACGTAGCGATTTGCAGCAATGAATTCATCAACAAATATATCAGAAATCTTAATAGCCTCAACCAGTTCAGGAGAACGTTCTTCGGGTGCAACAAACATTGCCTTAAAAAGTTTTTCGTTCATATAAGGCAGTACTTCATGACCTATATCCCGATAAATTACAGTATCTTCGGGATGTCCATCTTTCCAAAAATTAATGAACTTATTGGAAAAAGTACGAGAATAAGAATTCTCTCTCCTAGGACTAGAATCAATATGTAAGATATGAGCCATTAATTTTCCAAATTAAGCATTTTGTATGATAGTCAGTTTTACAGAAAGTTTATCCCAGTACAAGTTATTCAATATCCTAGTATAAAAACTAATATAATGAGTTAGCTTTTAACTTGCACATTTTCAAACTCTTACACAGCAAAGATTTCAAGAAAAGCCAAGAATGTGCTAGTTTTAGTTGAGTGGCTTGTTTTCCTGACCAACAAAGGAGGGCAAGAGAACTTTTTCTTCCAAAGCCCCTTGACATCTTGCTCTTTTGCTTAACGGAACTTAGACAAAAAACAAGCAGGAAAAAGCCTCAAAGCCAGTCATGACAAGGGATTAACTTCAAAGCCCTAAAAATCGTTTAAACATATATCAAGAAAACAACTAATTCGACGTAAAACTATTGATTTGTAAAGCTTTGAGGCTGTTTTTTGAGCAAAAAAATATCTTAAGTCCCGTTAAGTTCTCACCAATATTGTCAAATAGGCTTTTGAGTCTCAGTATATTTTCAAAATTCAAATCGGAGTCCTATACCTTAGCTCAATACCTAGTAAAAAAATATTTCTCTTAAATCATGAATCAACTTGATAACTGTAGACAAAGAATTAATATTTTGGATATTCAAATCATTGAAATTTTAGGTGCTCGTTTCAAAGTTTGTAGACGTATCGCACACTTTAAGAAAGAACAAGGAATTCCAATGATGCAACCAGGACGGGTAGAAGAAGTGAAGCAACGCTGTATGGAACTAGGCCTTCAGTACGGACTGCAAAAGGAGTTTGTTGCTGAGCTTTATAGTCTGATTATTAAGGAAAGTTGTCGTATCGAAGATGAGATTATTGAAAAGAGCTAAATTTGAGGCTATTAACTTGAACTGCGGAGCATCATCACACAGTAGAGTTTTTATTACGGGAATATTTGATTGCTGATGATAAAAAGCAATTGCTGCTGATTCATATATGCGGGAACGATGTTGAGAACCTAGTTTACTCAAATACTTATCAACTAAAGTATTAAACTCAGTTTCTGTAAAAGTTCTTTGCTGAGGTAGTAATTTGAGTTGATTAATCCACTTAGCTGGTAAATTAAAAGGTATCCGCTCAATAAATCGGGGTAAGGAGTCGCGCAAAAATAACTTACCTGATAAATTGACAAGGTGAGGTGAGTGTGCGGTCAGTAATATGTCATCAACTGATAATCTCAAAACCAAGTTTAAATCCCTAGCTCCTCATTTAAATGAGAGGTTAACTAGACTATGGGCAGTAACAGAAGCAGTTACCCTAGGAAGAGGCGGCATAACGCAAGTATCATTGGCAACAGGTTTATCACCAAAAACAATAAGAGTGGGAATCAAAGAACTGAATACTGAGTCAGAAAATTTACTTCCTCATGTTCGGTTTCAAAAAAGAATTCGAGCTATTGGTGGAGGAAGAAAACCTTTACAAGATAAGGATCCAACTTTAATTCGGGATCTGGAAGGATTGATAGAACCAATAACTCGTGGAGATCCAGAATCATCTTTGTGCTGGACATGTAAAAATACAAATAAATTAGCCCAACAGTTAAGAGAAAAAGGTCATTCTATCAGTGCTAGAACAGTCTGACTTTTCACGGGATGTGGAAAAGATAAGCTGGTTCGCGACTCATCGACGCGAACCAATCTCAGGCTTTTGGCAGATTTGACGTTAAAGTCATTTAAGAATGTGATATTTTTGGGTTTGGATGAAAATTTTAGAGAAAAATCCCTATAGTTCCTGTAATTTCGGAGATAAACGTCTAACAAAGCGTGCAGAATCAATTGCAGAGCATTTATTTGTAAAATATGGTCAGCCTTTATCCAAGATTTTTAACAGTGCCAGTGATCTAAAACGCAGTTACGAATTTTTCTCTAATCAAGACAGTGACATTTGATAAGTTGACTCAACCTTATTTTAAACAGACAGCACAAGAAATTTCAGGCATACTCATTGTTCTAGCGGTAGGGGATACAAGCTTTCTTGATTACAAAAAAATATTGAAAAAGCGAGAGGATTACGGTCCAACTGGCAATGGTGGGAATGGTTTAATTTTACACAGTTGTTTAGCTTTAGACCCAGACTTTGGTCAGCCGTTAGGGCTATTGTGGGAGAAACTGTGGCATCGAGAACACAAGCATAAAGCACCGGCTGATGAAGAACCAGAACAGAAAAAACAGCGGTTAAAACAAAAGCGTAAAGCCCAAAGAGAAAAAGCATTTGAAGAAAAAGAATCTTACCAATGGGTTGAAGCGTTTGAAAAAATTTCTAAACTGTTTAACAGCTTAGAAGCCCCAGTGTCAAGGATGCACAAAGAGGGCTATTCATGTTTTTGACAGAGAAGGTGATATTGCGGAAGTCTTTGCAAGCATAAGTGACAATAAAAATACAGGTGTAGTGGTTAGAGCCGCTCATAACCGCTGTTTATCAGGAGAAAATTCTCACTTATGGGAATACGTAATATCTCAAAAAGTACAGTGTATAAAAGAGGTAGAACTGCCACAGACCAAAAAACGTAAGGCGAGAACTGCAACTTTAGAAATTAGATTTTGTCCAGTATCAATCAAACCTCCATCCAGATTCAAAAATGGAGGTAATTTCGACATTTACGCAGTTTACGCAAGAGAAATTAATGTACCACATGATTGTGAGCCTGTAGAGTGGATGCTACTGACTACAGAGTCAGTTAAAACACAACAAGACGCTGAAACTATTCTCCGTTGGTATACCTATCGCTGGCGAGTTGAAGAGTATCACAAGATTCTCAAATCAGGATGTAAAGCAGAAAGTTACCGTTTTAGTGGTGAGAGTATGTCAGCGATGCTAGGTTTTCTAACAGTAATTGCTGCTCAACTATTACGGATGACTTATTTACACCGTACTTCTCCTCAAAATTCAGCAACAGAAGTGTTAACAAAAACACAAATGGATGTGCTGATAGCTAGTAGCCCACCCAAACTTAAAAAGGAGATGGAATTTACCATTGATTGGGCAATACGGGCAATTGCAAGGTTGGGTGGATACTTAGAACATAGAAAAAACAGTGCAATCGGGATACAAGTCTTGTGGCGGGGCTGGCTGGAGTTAGAAACCTTATGCCAAGGTTGGGTACTCCGTAGTAAATTACACTATTAAATCATGCATTAATTTCAACAGTCCTTTACTTATTTTAGAATACTTGTAGGATATAATGGTTCGCGAGTTCCAATTGCGAATCATGTTATTCATTATTTTATGGCAAGTAAGCTTAAACATAAAGCACAGAAGCGTCAAGAGGATTTACATCAACGTATAGATTCGATTGCATCTGTTAAA
>JGI1201J43222_100363_pt1 | contig 10795 bp, 6 predicted proteins | sample MastesBC008_FD_43222 | JGI IMG/M metagenome (IMG submission 43222) | reverse complement strand
GTAGTAGCGCTTTAGCGCTAAAGCGCTATTACAAACAAGTTATGATTTTTCTTACTAACGTACTTACATCTGAAAAAATGCAATATCTAAATGGGCTATTTAATTTACTGGAATTTCCTAGTATTTTTTCTTATTCCCTTTTCCCTGTCCCCTGTTCACTGTTCCCTTTTACCGAAATTTCACTTGAGTTTTTTAAGATATGACTCGAATTCTTCCAGGGCTTTAGGAACCCCAAAGATATTAGCACGCTCAACAAATTGAGGAATAATTTTTGCAACTGGGAGATCGGGAAAATTTGGAGAAGTATTGAACTCCATATACTCGCTGTTAACTAAGATATAAATTTTTAAGGCACCATCAGCATAAATCCATAATTCTGGTACCCTCAATTCTTGATAAGCAACAACTTTGTTTATAGACACACCATCAGTATCTATGACTAAATCTGGCGGTGGTTGCTGAGTCAAGTTTAATGTCTTTTTACCGGCGACCTCTTGATGGTTTTGAATGTAAAAGCAGTTATCTGGCTCGATTGCGACTCCTCGACTCTCACTCTTTAAAGTAGTTGACCCAAAGGAATTCCAAGATTTTTCCTGAGATTTCAGCGACATCTCAAGTAAGCTTGCAATTACAAGCTTTCCCCTTTCCTCATCTCCTAGGGGAGCCATAATTTCTAGAACTTTATCAGCATATGCGATTCTGAAGGAACGATTTTGCTCTAGTTCAACTAATATTTGATTTAATCTTTGCCAAGAAACAGGCTGTAGGATTAATTTTTCTCCCGGTTCTAATTGCAGTTCCAAGGAATTTTTCGGTTTGTTGGATATAGCATTGAGGTCGTAACCTTTGGGAATAAATACAGATATCTGGGACTTTTTCCAACTAGGTTGGGTGCGATAAGATTCTTTGTTATTCATTTTTAGAATATTAAGTGTTACTTCTAACCCGTTACTTCGGAAAGCTTGAATCATCTATTGGTAGAGCTGTGATATTCCTTTGTATTAAAGTATTTTGAGGATTTTCATAAGTAAGGGGCAACTTGAGTAAATCTTAAAAATTATCCTATCAGGATTTAGATCTGGATATCACATAATGGGAACGAAGATTTCTTCATATTTTGTATGAGTTTGTGAAATTATTGTTTTTGCGCGAACTAATACAATAATGTGTGAAATTATTGTTGGTGCACGAACTAATACAATAGTTTTATTAATATAGTTGTTTCAGCCACCCTTCCCTACCTATGAATCCTGCTCTAACAAAAATTGGTGCCCAAATGTCCAACCTGAGTGGTGTTAGAGCCATCATGAAGGATGTGATTGAAACCTTGGAAGCAAGCAAAGGTAAGGATTTAATTAATTTAAGTGCGGGGAATCCGTTAATTCTGCCAGAAGTAGAACAGTTATGGCGCGATTGTACTGCACAGTTATTAGCTAGCCCAGATTATGGTGAGGTTGTATGTCGCTACGGTTCTTCACAGGGTTATGCACCTTTGATTGAAGCTATTGTTAAGGATTTTAACCGACGGTATGAATTAAATTTAAGTGCGCGTAATATTTTATTAACACCGGGCAGCCAAAGTTTATACTTCTATGCTGCAAATGCTTTTGGGGGTTACACCAGTAATGGCGAACTCAAACAAATTATTTTACCTCTGAGTCCTGATTATACTGGTTATGGTGGCGTCTGTTTAGTACCGGAAGCTTTAATTGCTTATAAACCGACTTTGGATATCGATGCTTCATCTCACCGATTTAAATACCGCCCTGATTTTAGTCAATTAGCGATAACTGAAAATACTGGTTGTGTAATATTTTCTCGTCCCTGCAATCCAACGGGTAATGTACTCACGGATGATGAAGTAAATAAAATTGCCTTGATGGCTAAACCCCATGATGTGCCAGTATTCATAGACTCAGCATATGCACCCCCATTCCCAGCATTAAACTTTACTGATATGACGCCAAAATTTGGTGGGAATATTGTCCATTGCATGAGCTTATCAAAAGCAGGTTTGCCGGGGGAACGTATTGGAATTGCTATTGGTGATGAACGGGTTATTGAGGTTTTGCAGTCTTTTCAAACCAATATGTGCATTCATCCGTCTCGTTACGGACAAGCAATTGCAGCCTACGCGATTGATTCTGGGGCTCTGGTAGAAATTAGTAAAACTGTGATTCGCCCCTTTTATCAAAATAAATTTACAGTATTAGAAAGTACCTTAGACTCGGCTATGCCGGATAGTTTACCTTGGTTCCTACATCGTGGTGAAGGTGCTATTTTTGCTTGGTTATGGTTGCAAAACTTACCAATTACAGACTGGGAATTTTACCAACGCCTGAAAGAGGTTGGGGTTATTGTTGTACCAGGTAGTACTTTCTTTCCTGGCTTGAATCAAGAATGGGAACACAAACAGCAGTGTTTCCGTATTAGTCTTACGGGTAGCGATCAAGAAATCACGATCGCAATGGAACAGTTAGCCCAAGTTGCTCAAACTGTTTATCAAGATAGATAATTGATGAGCTAAAAAAAGACATTCTCTTGCGCACCTAAATAAAAACCTTTGTATATTAATCTTATGTAGCGGTGCGTTATGGCGCGGTGATAAGGATAACCTAAAAAAGATATTCTATTGCACGCCTGACACACCCTACAGTGATAACTGTTAACTGTTAACTGATAACTGATGGATGGTTGGCTAGAAATTGGAAAAATAGTTGCTCCACAGGGTTTACAAGGAGAGATGCGGGTTTATCCAGAAACTGATTTTCCCGAACGTTTTGAAGTTCCCGGACAGCGTTGGTTATTACGTCCGGGAAAAAGCGAACCTGAACCTGTGGAACTAAAAAAAGGACGTTATTTAGAAGGAAAAAAATTATATGTAATAAAACTGGCTGGAATCGAATATCGCGACCGAGCAGAAGAGTTACGCGGTTGCAAGTTGTTGGTTCCCGAAACCGATCGCCCCCAGTTGGGAGAAGATGAATATCACGTAATGGATTTGATTGGCTTATCAGTTTTTCTTCAAGAGTCCGGCGAACTGATTGGTAAAGTTATTGATGTGATTCCTGCAGGTAACGATCTGCTGGAGGTTGAATTACAAGATTCTGAGAGCAAGAAGCCTGAGAAGAAGAAACAAGACAAGCAAAATGTTTTAATTCCTTTCGTGAGAGCGATTGCTCCCGTCGTTGATTTGGAAGATAGCAGAATTGAGATTACACCACCACCAGGTTTATTAACTATCAATGAAAAATAATTTATGAAAAATAATTAGCTGCTTATGATTAAGTACTAACTAATTAATGATTAATAACTTATGCAAGCCATAAGTTTATATCATTGATAAGTATTATTTTGTCATTATTTTTTTATATTACACAAAATTGTTAACTAAATAAATTATTGGCATCTAAAATTAGAATTATATCTGTACAGCAAAAATCAAAAACATCAGAGTATTGTTCAAAATAATCATCTACAATCTGTTAATTACCGAATATTGTAAACTGATTTTCTGCTTATAATCTGAAGACATAGATTCTAATAATATTAAGTTTAACTATTACAATTAATTACAAAGATCAATCTATCTGATAACTACCAAGAATATTTATCAGTTGTTATCTGGGTTAAAATTTGGTTAACATAATCAAGTGTATATTTTTTATGTTAGACTGCCTAAAAGTTATTAATTTACTGTGTAAATAGTTGTCAAAAATTAATTATTATTTAATTTTTATCCATCTAGCATTTGTCTATACAAGCAACTATGTAAGCAGTTATTTGTTGTAAAGCTTTGCAGATAGCGAGAATCCCCCAATTTTTTTTGATTTGATTAATCACTAAATCATCAATTTTGATTAGTTGTAAACATTATTTATGGGTGAAGCTTAAGTATTTCTAAAGGCAAGAAAATATTAACGAAAAAGTGACACTCTTAACTTAGTAAGTAAACTGATGAGGTTGTCATTTACTAAGTTTATAGGTCATCAAGTTTGTAGTTCTGAGAATACCAAAAACATAGTTATTGAGTTAAATGGAGTTTAATTTATGACTTTAGCAAGTGCTCCACAAACAAAACCGCTCGCAGCAGATGAATTGCGTAAAATGAATGCGTACTGGCGAGCAGCAAATTATCTCTCTGTTGGTCAAATTTATCTCTTAGATAATCCCTTACTTAAGGAACCCCTGAAGATAGAACATGTTAAGCCAAGGCTCCTCGGTCATTGGGGAACGACTCCCGGTTTAAATTTTGTTTACGTTCATCTCAACCGGGTAATCAAGAAAAACGATCTAAGCGTAATTTATATTGCTGGTCCCGGTCATGGTGGTCCTGGATTGGTTGCTAATACATATTTGGAAGGAACTTATAGTGAGTATTATCCCAATATTTCCGAAGATGCCGAGGGAATGAGGAAGCTGTTCAAACAGTTTTCTTTCCCTGGTGGTATTCCTTCACATGTAGCACCAGAAACTCCAGGAAGTATTCATGAAGGCGGGGAACTTGGTTATGCTGTTTCCCATGCCTATGGTGCAGCATTTGATAATCCTGATTTAATCGTTGCTTGTGTGGTTGGTGACGGTGAAGCAGAAACCGGACCTTTAGCTACCAGTTGGCATTCTAATAAGTTTCTCAACCCAGTTCATGATGGTGCTGTGCTACCGATTTTGCATCTAAATGGCTATAAAATTGCTAACCCGACAATATTGGCAAGAATGAGCCACGAAGAATTGCAAAGTCTGTTTATTGGTTATGGTTATAAGCCCTATTTTGTAGAGGGTTCCGATCCCGAAACAATGCACCAATTGATGGCTGCAACTTTGGATGCTGCAATTCATGAAATTAAAGATATCCAAGAAGAAGCTCGGAAAAATGGTATCGAAAAGCGCCCTCAATGGCCGATGATTATTCTGCGATCGCCTAAAGGTTGGACGGGACCGAAAGAAGTCGATGGTAAGAAAACTGAAGATTATTGGCGATCGCACCAAGTTCCTTTATCGAATATGGCAGCGGAACCAGACCACGTCAAACAGCTGGAAACCTGGATGAAGAGTTACAAGCCAGAAGAACTCTTTGATGGAAATGGTCAATTAATTACGGAACTAGCAGAACTGGCTCCCGAAGGACATCTACGGATGGGTGATAACCTCCATGCTAACGGTGGTATATTACTGCGGGACTTAAAAATGCCTGATTTTCGCGATTATGCCGTAGAGTTTAAAGAACCTGCGGAAATTAAAGCTGAAGCAACCCGCATTTCCGGTAAGTTTCTCCGGGATGTGATGAAACTCAATTTAGATAGTCGTAATTTTCGGGTATTTGGTCCCGATGAAACAGCGTCTAACCGCCTTGCAGACATATTTGATGTTTCTAAAAGAACTTGGGTCGCACAAACCCTTGATTACGATGATAACCTCGCTGCTGACGGTAGGGTTATGGAAATCCTCAGCGAACATACCTGTCAAGGTTGGTTAGAGGGATATCTGCTCACGGGTCGTCATGGGTATTTTTCCTGTTATGAAGCATTTATTCACATCATCGACTCAATGTTTAACCAACACGCCAAATGGTTAAAAACAACTCGTCATATACCCTGGCGCAGACCGATTGCTTCATTGAATTATTTATTAACCAGCCACGTTTGGCGACAAGATCATAACGGTTTTTCCCACCAAGATCCCGGTTTTATCGACCATGTTGTCAACAAAAAATCTGAAGTAGTTCGGGTTTATTTACCCCCTGATGCAAATTGTTTACTATCAGTAACAGACCATTGTCTGCGTAGCCGTCACTATGTAAATGTAATTATTGCCGGTAAACAACCGTCTTTACAGTACTTAGACATAGATTCTGCAATCAAGCACTGCACTAAAGGAATAGGAATTTGGGAATGGGCAAGTAACGACCAAGGTGGCGAACCTGATGTTGTAATGGCTTGTGCCGGAGATGCTCCGACTTTAGAAACATTAGCCGCTGTGGATATTTTGCGACAAAACTTCCCCGATCTTAAAGTCCGGGTAGTTAACGTGGTAGACTTAATGACATTGCAGCCAGAGACTGAACATCCCCACGGTTTAAATGATAAAGACTTTGACAGTTTGTTCACAACTGATAAACCAATTATTTTTGCCTTTCATGGTTATCCCTGGTTAATCCACCGTCTCACTTATCGTCGTACTAATCACAATAACTTGCACGTTCGGGGTTACAAAGAAGAAGGAACTACAACCACTCCATTTGATATGGTGGTCATGAATGACCTGGATCGCTTCCACCTGGCAATAGATGTTATTGAACGGGTACCTCAACTAGGGTCATCCGCAGCTTATGTCAAACAAATGTTACAAGACAAACTTATAGAACATAAGCATTACGTTGCCGAACACGGAGTAGATATGCCAGAAGTTCTTGACTGGCATTGGAGTTATGACGATGTTTAATTGGTTATTTTTAACTGGTAATTGGTAGTCGGTAAAAGCCCGTGCCGCAAGCGGTGAGTGGTAATCAGGAAATATATGGGCTCGTAGCAATTTTAAGGTTACATGCCTACGGCAAACGAGGTGAATAGGGATATGTAATTATTGAAACGAATGAAATACTGTATCCCCAGATCCCCGACTTTAATACTCCGATCCCCAATTTCCTTTATCTGAAGCCCAGTGCCCGATCCCCAATTCCCGATCGCCAAATACTCGTCGAAACCCCGATCGTTCTTGTATACTTCGTTATCATCATCCTCAATCTGTTTTCTCTTAATTTACAATGCATAACAAGTCATTCGATCGGGATTATCGCCAATTCGCACCACAAGATACCCAAGTCCCAGATTCCGGTTTAGTTCGGGTTGAAGATGACCGTACTGGCATGAGCGAGCAATCTCTTAAGCGGGCAATTGTTGATAATCTTCATTACGGCCAAGGTAAAGATAATTACTTTGCTACACCGTATGATTACTATATGGCAATTGCCCGTAGTATGCGCGATCGGTTAATTAAAAGGCGAATTCAAACCGCTAGAACCCATATCCAGGAAGATTCAAAAGTCGTTTATTATCTTTCTGCAGAGTTTTTGATGGGGCGTTATACCGGTAATAGCTTAATTAATTTAGGCATATATGAAAGAGTCCGCAAAGTGCTGCGAGAGTCAGGGCTCGAACTAGACGATCTCCTGGAAAAAGAGCACGAGCCAGGATTAGGTAATGGTGGTTTAGGAAGATTGGCGGCTTGTTATCTCGATTCCCTTGCAACTTTGGAAATACCTGCAGTTGGCTATGGTATTCGTTACGAATTTGGAATTTTTGAGCAAGAAATCCGTAATGGTTGGCAAGCGGAGAGACCTGATAAATGGCTAAGCTTTGGTAATGCTTGGGAGGTTTCTCTTCCAGAGTATCGAACCGAAGTCAAATTTGGAGGTCATACAGAAAGCTATACAGATACTAAGGGACGTTATCAAACTAATTGGATCCCAGAGCATACAGTATTTGGAATTCCTTATGATACTCCCATTCCTGGCTATGGAGTAAATACAGTTAATATTTTACGGTTGTGGAAAGCAGAATCGAGCAATGAATTTGATTTAGATGCTTTCAATGCTGGGGATTATCTTGGTGCGGTCGCCAACAAAATGTTTTCTGAGAATATTTCCAAAGTTCTTTATCCAAACGATGACACCGTTCAAGGTAAAGAGCTGCGCTTGGAACAACAATATTTCTTCGTTTCCTGCTCCTTACAAGATATTATTCGCCGTCATATTTATCACTACAATAGCCTTGATAATCTTCACGAAAAATCAGCTATTCAACTTAATGACACCCATCCATCTATCGGGATCGCCGAATTGATGCGACTGTTGATCGACGTTCACCAAATGGATTGGGAGCAAGCATGGCACATTACCCAAAATTGTTTTGCTTACACCAACCATACTTTGCTACCAGAAGCATTAGAACGTTGGTCTGTAAATCTATTTGGTCGTTTGCTTCCCCGACATCTGGAAATTATCTACGAAATCAATTTCCGATTTTTAAGTGAAGTCAGGAAACGTTATCCTGGCGACAACGAACGCATAGCTAGACTTTCCTTGATTGAAGGAGAAGGCGCAGATAAAAAAGTCCGGATGGCTAATCTAGCTTGTGTTGGTAGCCGTAAAATAAATGGTGTTGCTGCGTTACATACCAAGTTACTCCAACAAGATGTTCTGCGAGATTTCTACGAACTCGCACCAGAGAAGTTTATTAATAAAACTAATGGAGTTACACCGCGTCGTTGGTTACTTTTGGGTAATCCCAGACTTTCTAACCTGATTACTGAGAAAATAGGTGAAGCTTGGATTACTAACCTTGACGAACTAAGAAAATTAGAACAATTTGCCGACGATCCACAATTTAGACAAACATGGCGAGAAATAAAACAAGCCAACAAACAAGATTTAGCAGCATACATTGAACGCAAAAATCATATTCAGGTTGATACTAACTCGTTGTTTGATGTCCAAGTCAAACGATTGCATGAGTATAAACGTCAACTGCTCAACGTACTGCATATAATCACCCTTTACAATCGAATTAAACGCAATCCCAATGAGGATATTCTTCCCCGGACGTTTATTTTTGGTGGAAAAGCTGCACCTGGTTATTTCATTGCTAAATTAATCATCAAACTGATCAATTCAGTAGCTGCTGTAGTTAATGACGATCCCAGCTTAGAAGGACGTCTAAAAGTGGCATTTTTGTCCAACTACAACGTTTCCATGAGTCAACAAATATATGCAGCCGCCGAACTGTCAGAACAAATTTCCACAGCAGGAAAAGAAGCATCTGGTACGGGTAACATGAAATTTGCCCTCAATGGTGCTTTAACAATTGGAACTTTAGATGGAGCAAACGTCGAAATCCGTGAAGAAGTCGGTGCAGAAAACTTCTTTTTATGTGGATTAACAACTCCAGAAGTATATGAACTCAAAGCCAAAGGCTATAATCCCCAGGAATATTACCAATCTAATTCTGAATTACAAGAGGTGATCAGGCTAATTGCTTGCGGACATTTCTCCGATGGTGATTCCCAATTGTTCCGACCCCTGCTAGATTCGTTGTTGTACAATGACAAGTACATGTTGTTTGCTGATTACCAATCCTACATCGATACTCAGGATCGGGTAAGTCAAGCATATCGCCAGGAAGATAATTGGACTCGGATGTCTATTCTCAACACAGCCCGCATGGGTAAATTTTCATCAGATCGCGCTATTAGTGAATACTGCAAAGAAATTTGGCATGTTGAGCCCGTACCTGTTGAGTTTAAGGAATATAGTCCCGAAGATATGAACTTGAAAGTTTCCAAGGTTCATTGGTAATTGCTAGTTATTGATTACTAATTGGTTTTTGGTAATTGCTAATTGCTAATAAGAGCTTATTTAAGATTTGGAATGTAAATTGTATATTCTACGTTCCTTTTTGGGTGATGGGGCACATATTTGCCTCTGCACCTTTTTAGTGAATCAGCTTAACGTATTCCTAGAAATTTTTGGTGCTGTAATATAGTACTACGCGCAAGTCAAAAAGCTCACTACAGATAGGTTTTACCGCATCTACGACGAATAGTATTCGTTAGCGCTATATTAGGTTTCAGCGTTTGCTAACATCCCGTTTCCCAATTCCCAGTCCCTGATCGCTAATCCCCAATCGCCAAAATATGAAAGTAGCAGTTTTTAGTACCAAAGCCTATGATCGCCAATTTCTTACTGACGCAAACGCCGAAAGTGGTCACGAACTTGTTTTTTTTGAGCCCAGACTTACTCCTGATACAGCAACTTTAGCATCAGGATTTGAGGCTGTATGTGTATTTATTAATGATGAACTTCACGCCGACACATTACAAACAATTGCATCTACAGGAACAAAACTAATCGCTTTGCGCTCTGCAGGTTTTAATCATGTAGATTTACATGCAGCTGCAAAACTGGGAATGAAAGTTGTCCGCGTTCCATCTTATTCTCCCCAAGCAGTTGCAGAGCATGCTGTAGGACTAATATTAACTCTCAATCGCAAATACCACCGAGCTTTCAACCGAGTAAGGGAATCTAATTTTTCTCTGAACGGTTTACTGGGATTTGACCTGTATGGTTCCACGGTTGGTATTGTTGGTACCGGTAAGATCGGTGTTTGTTTTGCCCAAATTATGAAGGGGTTTGGCTGTAACTTACTCGCTTACGATATTTATCAAAATCCAGCTTGTTTAGATATGGGAGTCAAATATGTAGAATTACCAGAGCTACTCGGAGATTCGGATATTGTTTCCCTTCATTGTCCGTTAACTCCAGAATCCCATCACATGATTAACAGCGAGTCACTCAAGGATTTTAATCCCGGTGCAATGCTAATTAATACTAGTCGTGGCGGACTCATTGATACCAAAGCTGTAATTAAAGCTCTCAAATCAGGACGGATTGGTCACCTAGGGTTAGATGTATACGAATTAGAAGGAAGCTTATTTTTTGAAGATTTATCAGACCAAGTTATTCAAGATGATATTTTTGGACGTTTAATAACTTTTCCCAACGTAGTTATAACAGGGCATCAAGCATTTTTTACTAGAAACGCACTACAAAATATTGCCGAAGCCACCATATCTAACATTACTGACATTGACAGTGGGCATTCTTGTCCCAATCTTGTTATAGCAGAGCAAGGAATAGCTGTTTGAGTAAGAAGTAGGAGTAAGAAGTAAAAAGTAAGGAGTAAGAAGTTAGGAGTCGGGAGTCAGGAGTCAGAAATAAGAAGTCAGAAGTCAGGAGTCA
>JGI1201J43222_100362_pt1 | contig 10853 bp, 10 predicted proteins | sample MastesBC008_FD_43222 | JGI IMG/M metagenome (IMG submission 43222) | reverse complement strand
TTTAGGCTCCAATTTTTTCAATCATTACCTCATACCAAATCCGATTTTTAAAACCCCTTTATATTTTTTGGGATTTTCCCCCACACTTTCCACACTTCCCTCTCTCATTCTAAAAAGGGGTAATTAAACCGGATTTAGTATCAGTAATTTACCGTACGGGATATAGATAAATATAGTTCAGTCATAGCGAAATATAGTAATCCTAAATCACTCATGAGAATCAAGATTGTAGAGACGTTGCATGCAACGTCTCTACAGGATTTATCTATTCACAAATCTGCGGGCGATCGCTATATCAACATACCTATTTAAAAACTTCCAGTCCTACTTCTCTCAATAATTTCTCATACAGAAATCTATCAAATCCTACCCGTTCAGAATCATGAGCCCGATTTACCTAAATTCGGGTATTTTTTAGTAATTGCATCCATTGCTTACGGTATTTGGGTATATCTGTTTTTACTTCCAAGTTTTACAAACTTTTATTAAATATTTACCGTATTTCGGATAAATAGGGTTGCTCTTAAGTCGCTCAACTGTAAAATAAACCCTAATTTATCTCAAATAACATCCCATAGAGAATGATTAAGACTTTATCAAGCAGCGAAAATAATAAAATCAAGAACCTGTTTATTTACCCATTATTTGTTCTCAGCATCTTAGTAACCCTCGCTAGTTGTAGCCCACCTACTTCTACAACTACTTCCGAAGAAACCTCAGCAAGTCCAAGCACAGATCTAGTTTCGACATCACCTAAAACAACTAAGGTCAATTCTTCCCACCTCATATCTCCCCAAGGAATTGGTGATGCGCGCTTAGGAATGACTTACGGGGAACTGAAAAAATCCTTAGGTTCCGAAGTCAAATTTGAGGTGAAATCACCTTTCATGGTAGATTTTGATGCAATTTCTGTGAATAAAGATGGAAACACCCAATATCACATCATCTATCCCGCTAACACCACTTTCTCTGATTCCGATGTTATTACAACAATAATTACTGACAACCCTGATTATCGTACGGATAAAGGAATAGGGGTCGGAACAACAATTAAAGATGCACAAGCTGCTTACGGTGAAGCAACTCTAGCTTACAGCACTGCTAATGAGTCTCGAGAGTCTGTCAGTTTTGCAAATCAACCCAAAAATATCGCTTTTCGTCCCTCAACATCACCTAACAACTTTGCAGGTATCTACAAATCTCAACAAGGAGAATATAACCAAACAAAGGAATTTCGTGATGATGCTGCAATTAAATCAGTACAGGTTTATTGTATCCCCAGTTCGGAAGCTATAAAGGATCTCAGATGTGGTGTCGTTACCCAAGGGAAAACATCCAAATAATACATACAAGTAGGTTATAAAATAATAATTTTTATTAAAAAATAGACTATTTGAGATAAATAGGGTTGCTCTCAAGTGAAGAAATAATAGGATCACCTATGATTTATCTCAAGTATTCAAGAGACAATGATTAAGATTGTATTCGACAATGAACATACTAAAACCAAAAATTTTGTAGTTAAATGCCTAAAAAAGGCAGGATTTGAGGTTATTAGTGCAAAAAATGACTTTATTAAAATTCAGTTAGCAGATAAGAAGATTTATAGTACTGAAGCAAGTAAAAAATCAAATTACTCTGAGTCTATATTCCCATCGACTTCTAGACTAAAGGAAGTATTTGAGTTTATTGAATTAAATTACGATCAACCTATTAGTTTAAAAAAAGTAGCTCAAGCTGTGGGTTATTCCTCTGCTTACTTAACTGATTTAGTAAAAAGACTGACAGGGAAAACAGTTAATAATTGGATTGTCGAACGTCGGATAGTAGAAGCAAAGCGTTTACTTTTAGAAACTAACCACTCAGTGAAGCAAATTGCTTTAGATGTAGGTTATCAAAATATCAATCATTTCTACGAACAGTTTCACGGTTACTATAACAATACTCCAGATGCTTGGAGGAAAGCACAACGCTGTAAAGTCGTCTAAAACTAAAGATAAAACCAAGGAAAGTCGAAGTAATATAGCAATTGTAACGCTACGTGAAAGTCAAAGTAGCTTTGCTAACAAAAATTAAAATCACTAAAATTTGAGTTTTAAATAGAGTCTATTCGAGTAGATCTAGCAAATATTAATGATGGTGGTAGTGAGTAATTGTTTAGACAGTTATTTGCTATCGTTATTGCATTTAATTTTTTTCCAAAAAAACTTATAAAAACAGGATATAACAACCCCAAAGTGTGAAAATCTAAAAATACTTAATTGTTTTGTCTCTTAATTCCGAAAAATACGTAACTATTACCCGATATCTCAAGGATAGATTGGTATTACGAAATAAATAAATAGTCAGTAAAAAAGCGAAAATCTCTATTTATTTCAATTCTTTATTTAAAGCTAAAACTATGAAAAATACAACAAAAAAAATAAATCTAAAGCATATTCTATTTGGTGGTGCAGCTTTAGCATCAATGTTAGGAGGAATGATATTTCTTGATAGTGCAATTGCACAAGAAATACGCCCGACCAAAATTAGACGACGTTGTTATAGGTATACTCTCATAAACAGAACTAATCGTGGAGTTGACTTCAATCTTGGAAGAAGGAAATCTTTTTTACGTTCAAAAGGACAATTTAGTTTCCGACGTTGTTTTAAACTTAGACGTAGAGTACGTCATCCATTAGTCAAATATGATGAAATTATTGGTCAAGGATACAGAGTTGCAAGTGTAAGACTAACACCCGGAAGAAATGCTTTTGACCGTCAAGGAAGAAAGTTAGTGTTAAAAACTGGTGGTACAGATGGTCCTGTCCCTCAAATAGCTCCTTTTGAGGAATAGACTTATAAAAAAATAATTCAGGGTTAAAATCTAAAACTTAATTTTTATATAAAGCTACTCATTATTAGACATTTTGAGTAGCTTTTTATTCGTCATATCCTATGTTATAAGCTTTTAAGACTCAGTTTATTTGTTAATTTTTTATATTTAATCAACTTAAATTAATCTTTTTTTACAATTAAATTATGTTTGGCATTTGATAGATAGCATACACTTTTCTGGCATTTAACATACATAATTCAGCATATTAATATTCACATAAATGTAATGCAAACACCACTTTTTGTAGTTTATCTGACTAAATCAAATACATTAATCTATTAATTGGAAATACATAAAGCAAAGTTTTACGATAAATCCTCAACCTAGGAAATAACAATCATGTTCAAATTTAATAAACAGCTAACTGCTCTAGCACTTTTAACATTAACTTCTGTTGCTGGAACTACGCTTACTCTTTCAGAAGCATCTGCAAGACCTAGAAGAAATTCGAGAGCTTTAAAAGAAGTAACTTTAAGGGATAGAGATAGAAGAGGCTCATTTGGGAGTAACAGCGGTATATCAGATCTCAGTAAAGTTGGTTTTGATAATAGAGCTGATTTTGTTGAAATCAATAGCAGTGTAGCCTGGAGGTTCTATACTGGGAAAAATTTCAAAGGTCGATCTACTGTGGTCAGACCCAACACGGGACGAAGTCTTGGTAGGTTTGCTAATAAAATTTCCTCCTTCTGTGCTGTATCAAAATGTCCTAAAAAATAGAGTTTAAAACACCTGGGAAAGATACTTTTGACCGTCAAGGAAGAAGATTAATATTAAGATAACGATCGGTGACGATAGTAATCCTCCTGCTGCTAATATTGTAGGTCCCGAAGAAAGCTGATAAATAATTCAAGGTTACAATCTGAAAGTTAATTGATATATAAAGCTACTCATTATTAGACATCTTGAGCAGCTTTTTATTCGTTATACCCTATTACTAGGAGCTTGTAAGCTTCAGTTAAACTATTACTTTTCTTAGCTTTTAGTAACTTAAATTAACCTTTACCGGCCTTACATTGTAATGCATTATTCGATAGGTAGCATGCAGTTTTCTGCAATACTGCGTGCATAATTACGCTAATATTTGTTCAAAAAAGTGTATTAAATAGACCAGATTTTGTAGTTTATTTTGCAAGCATGAATTTATTAATGTATAGAAAGAATGGCAAACAAGCCAAAACAGAATTTTGAAAAACTAACCTATCAAAAGATAAAGGATAAAGTTATGTCTATTAAAAAGAAACTCTTACTATCAGTTGGTGCAATAATCGTTGGTAGTTCTGCTATTTTAGCAATTAATCCCCCCGCTTCTGCTGCCCCATCAACTTTTCAGAAAACCTGTCGCAGGAGCGGAATAGTAAGTTTTAGGGGTAATGCTTACTTGCAATCCAGTTGTCGTATGATAAATGGTCGCTATAAGAAAAGTTCAATACGTTTACAGGGAATTTATAATGATAACGGCGTCCTAAGATTTAGTGGTGGAAGAGAATCAGCCTCCTTCCAAAGAAGTTGTCGTAAAATTGGAGTTAGAGGAAGTACATTAGTCGCATCTTGTAGAAAAAGAAATGGTAGATACAGAAATACCTCAATTAGGTTAAATGATATTCACAATAGAAACGGACGATTGACTTACTAAGAATAGTCACAGTCATTTAATATATTGAAACTCAAAACTGTTTAATAGCTTAGGTTTTTAGTTGTGGGATTGAAGTATTATTTATATCTAATAATCACCATACCCTTTCTCCCGATTTAGGAGAGTTGTATTCCTTATTGGGGAAGTGAGAATATTGAAAATAGGTAATTTTCTTCAATTCCATGCAGCATTCTTCATCTAGTAACCACCGGGATTTTCTGCGACAAATTGTCACTCTTGTAGCAATTATCCTAGCTTTCGTCGTCAACGTTGCATCAAATATTTTCCCGTTTAATGGACTTACTATTGGTCAAATCTCTAATACTTTGTTCAAAGAAGTTTTGATTATTCCTGCTAATTATGCATTTGTTATTTGGGGGTTAATCTACCTCGGATTATTTGCTTTCGCTACTTATCAAGTCTTACCTAACCAGAGAAATGACCCCGATTTACGTAAAATCGGGTATTTTTTAGTAATTGCATCTATTGCTCAAAGTATTTGGGTATATTTGTTTTCATTTCGTTTATTTACACTTTCAGTAGTCGCAATGGTTATAATTTTGCTACCACTGATTGCAACATATCTGCATTTGGGAACTAGTAAGACTGCGACATCTCGTGTCAAAAGATGGTGCGTTCATTATCCCATAGGGATTTATCTAGGTTGGATTAGCGTTGCTACGGTTGTTAATGTCGCCTCTGCTTTGTACGCTCAAAATTGGAATAGTTGGGGTATATCTGCTCAAGCTTGGACTGTAATTATGACATTGGTCGCTGCTGCAATTTCTGTCGTTACTGTCCTGCAAAATAGAGACCTTACTTATACAGGTGTAACTATTTGGGCTTTAGTTGCGATCGCAATTAAAAATTGGGAAAACCATATCATCAAGATTGTGGCTTTTTTATGTGTAACAGCTTTGGTGATAATTAGTTTATTTAAGAATTTGAAGAGAGCATAATTCAAAATACTTAATATTTGGGAAGATTCTTTCTATTTTGCAATGATTTGTAGGGTGCTGTTAGCGAAGCGTAACGCACCTCATATATTATCAGTATGATTTTGGCGAAATATAATAGACATCTCCAGGAATGAGATATCACCCCTGACAACACAAGGCTTTTATATTCTTTTTCGGAGATGTCTAATAATAAGCTGTTTAGGGTTTTGTAACCTGAAATCCTATAATTAAATATTTAGATGTGGTTAAATGTGAATATTTAGATATGCCAATTCTCTGTTTATAAAAATACAAATAGCTAAAAGTACTCGAAAAGTATGCCTAAATTTACAAAATACTATTTAGCGCCAATATTTACAGTACTAATTAACGGTATTTTGGCCTACTTTATCAATCAAATACCGGGTATTAAAGCAGATCCAAAGATAATATTGATTGTTACAGTTGTTTGTACTGTTATACTTTGTATTCTCACTTTTTTAATGACAGACATACAACCAAAATAAACAAAACATAATATAAATTCACAATCAAATTCGCTCGCTGGATTATCACTACTTATAGTAGGTGGTATCATCTATGGATTACAGCAATTTAATATCTTAACTGGACAATATAATATCCTATTTGGTTACATATCATTAATTTTATGTGGATTTGGTGCAATAATACCAAGCTTTCTATTAATTCCGAAATTATGGCAAAATATATTATTATTCTTATTGTCTGGGATTGGAGTATTTTTAACATTTCATAATTTTATTATTCGCAACTTAGATGCTGCATTTATATCTTTTATTTTTACTTTAATTTTTATTGTATCATTGACAATACGGGAGTTTTTAGCTCAGATAATTAAAGATGTAGGATTGTTTTGGGTAAAACTACAGCGTCAGCAAGCTATAAAAACAGGTCAATTGATTAATGACAGACTGGAAGATTTGGTTTCAGATTTTCAAAATAGTTATTACAAAGCATTAGAGTATAAATGTCGAGATGATGAAACCCAAGGTTTAGATAATGAGTTTACTTTAGAATTACAGAAAGTATTCGTTCCTCTAAAAATAGCAGCAAATAATGCAAGTAATACGAGACAAGATATTATCCCTGTATCACAAAATAAGTCTTTGGTAGACTTAACAATTTGGGATTGTTTAGCTGCGAGAGATCTAGGAGGAAGAGGTATATATAAAAGATTAGTAATTTTAGGTAGACCAGGTTCTGGTAAAACAACATTACTAAGACATTTAACACTTATCTATAGTATAAAAAAAGAGCAGGAAATTAATAAAAAAGCACCAAAACTTATTCCAGTTTTATTCTATTTGCGTGATATACGTGACTTAATAATCAGTAATAAATCATCATTAAAAACATTAATACAGCAATATATAGAAAATTTAAAAATCAATAATAAAAATCTAATTCCACCTTCTAATTGGGTAAATAATAAGTTACAGAAAAACGAATTTATCATTATGCTGGATGGATTAGATGAAGTTGCAAATAAAACCCAACGCCAGCAAGTGAGAACTTGGATAGATAGTCAAATGCAAGACTATCCTGATACAGTTTTTATTCTCACTTCTCGTCCCAATGGTTACAAAGAAGTAAAATCAAGAATTGCAGTTAATCAATTAGAAGTTCAGCCATTTAATCGGGAACAAATCACAAATTTTTTACAGCGTTGGTATTTACAGACAGAAATAAAAAGTCGCGCAGGACAATTTGACGATGGAGTTAAACAAGTCGCAGAAGAAAAGGCTATTAATTTGATTGAGCGGATTATTAATAATCGTCCTTTAGTTGCAATGGCTGTAAACCCACTATTACTGAAAATGATTGCGACTGTTCATCGTCGAGGAAATGTTTTACCAGGAAAAAGAGTAGAATTATATAAAGATATTTGTCAGATTTTACTAGAAAAACGTCAAAGAGCTAAAAATATATTCCATGGTTTAACTGCTTCGCAAAAACAATCAGTTTTGCAAGTACTAGCATTAAGTTTAATGCAAAAGCAAACACGAGAATTTACATTAGCTGAAGCTAAAAATTGGATATCTCAACAGTTAACTAATTTACCAAACTTAAATAATACAAGAGATTTTATCAAACATATTCAAGATGATTGTGCTTTGTTAGTCGAAAAGGAAATAGGAGAATATGAATTTGCACACTTAAGCTTTCAAGAATATCTAGCTGCTATTGAAATCAGTGAATCCCATCAAGAAAATATATTAATTCAAAACATAGATCAAACTTGGTGGTCAGAAACTATTCGTTTATACGGCGCACAATCAAAAGATGCAACTAACATTGTCAGTACGATTATTAATATGCCTTCACCGTCAGTTAATGCATTTCTAGTAATAGCGTATTATGAAGAAGAAGGTTGGCGAATTGATAAACAAGTAAGGCAACAGTTAATAGATAAACTGGATGCAGGTTTAGAATCAGATGATGCAGAAATATTTAAGTTAGCTGCTGAAGTACAATTAGCACGACAGTTAAATAATCTAACACGGGTAAATGAAATTTTAGAGCAAGATAATAGTTATATAACTTGTGCTGAATATCAGTTATTTATAAATGATTCACAACATACTTCCCCAAAGAAATGGCTAAATAATAGATTTATATTTGGAGATGCAAAGAAAGCAGTTAACGGACTAAATAAAAGGGATATCAATCGTTTTTGTACTTGGTTGACTGGAAAATATTTAAATTCTCAATTAAGTAAATTAGAAACATTTTATAAACCAATTGAAGAAAATGGTAAAATTAGATTATCTAGGGTAAAGTTACCATCTCGATATAAAAAACTTTCAGACTTTTTGTACAGAAAAAAATGGCGAGAAGCTGATGATGAAACTTTACATATAATATTAAAAGCTGTGAGGAGGGACGAACAGAGGTATCTGAATATAGAAGATATCGAAAAATTTCCTTGTGAAGATTTCTATATCATAAATTTATTGTGGGTCGCCTACAGTCAGGGATACTTTGGCTTTAGTGTTCAACAAGAAATTTACCAAAGCTTGGGAGTTACACTACAATACGACGATGAACGAAAATTAGTTGATTTCGGAGATCGTGTAGGTTGGCGCGAAAGGGGTTCTTGGTTAGGTCCACGCGATTTACAATTTAATTTCAGCACTCCAACTCGAGGTAGTCTCCCATTACCTGTAAATCGACGTTACACGAAGAACAATAGATTGAGTTGGGAATCATCAGTAATCAGTCTTCATAATCAGACTATTATAAGTTTTCTCTCTCGGGCAGAGATTTGTAACTTATAAAAGATAACTACTTCGACGTTGTACGCATATTTTCATGAATTATCAAATTTTCACAAATTTGATAATTCAAAGTTCTAAATAATTTGACTAAGAAATGCTCCCATCTTGGCGAAGATTAACACTTAATCTCCTACAGTTTCTCATCAAATTAAACTTTCCCCAAGTAAAACCACTAACAACCCAAGAACTAGATCTCTGGCTAAAAGACCCCGATAAATCAGATCCATTATTAATCGATGCACGTCATATCGAAGAATATGAACTTAGTCATCTTAAAACTGCTGAATTGTTTACGTCTGTGCAAGATTTATTAGAAGATGTGACATGTCACGTCTCTACGCTAGATACACCAATCGTGGTTTATTGCTCTATCGGTTACCGTAGTGCTGACGTTGCAAATTCCCTCGTCAAAGCCGGTTTTTCTCGCGTTTTCAATTTAAGTGGTGGTATCTTCCAATGGGTGAATGAAGAAAAACCAGTTTTTCAGAAAAACCAATTAGTAAAGTCGGTACACCCATATAATAAATTATGGGGAAAACTACTCAAACCAGAGTACCGCAACTCCTTGTAAATTAATTATCTTTTGACTTTTGTTAGCAAAGCGTGTCCGTAGGGACGTTTCGATAATTATTCCTGCTCTAAACGAAGAAAGCACGATTCAACAGACTTTACAGCAATTAACTGTACTCAACCCTCCACCCCACGAAGTTATAGTTATCGATGCAGGAAGCGAAGATGAAACAGTAGATCGAGTCAAAACTAGTTTTGAATTATTTCCCCAATCAATCAAAACAAAAATCATATTTAGTTCAAAGCGCGGTCGTTCCATTCAAATGAATCAAGGTGCAGATATTGCAACGGGAGATATTCTTTGTTTTTTGCATGCGGATACTTGGTTACCAAATGATGCGATCGCAATTATTCAAAAAACCCTAACAGATCCAAAAGTTGCTGCTGGAGGATTTATTTCTTTAATGGTTGGAGCTAATTCAACGCGGTGGGGAATTTCTCTCCATAATTACTTGAAAACTTATTACGCTCCTTTAATTTTCAAACCTCTTTCATTTTGGAAAGGATTACGTTTGTTATTTGGAGATCAAGTAATATTTTGTCGTCGCAATGATTTTTGGGAATTTGGGGGATTCGATCACAAGTTACCAATTATGGAAGATGGAGATTTATGTTGCAAACTTGCTCGCAAAGGACGAATTCGTTTAGTTAACCGCATAGTCCAAAGTTCCGACCGTCGGGTAGCTCGGTGGGGTGCTTGGAAAGCAACTGCAATTTATATTTACATTGGGGTTTTATGGGGAATAGGTGTAGATGCAAATTATCTCAAACAGTTTTATCAGGATATTCGTTGATTCAAACTCCAGTCGTAATGGAGGTAAGCGATCGCTGTATTAGCAGTTAAAGGTAAATCTGTCTCTAGATAGGAATGAATATATTCTGGAATTGAATTTGCTACCGACAGAAAATCCTGACGATACCACTTGAAGATTTTATTACAGTAAAGTATTCCCGAAGAAGAATCATAACGAACCTTATCTGGATTATTAATAAAACGACGAGCATCTTCATCTAATTGCTGTTCCACTAGTTCGGGAATATAAGCTTGCGATCGCAGTAGGGGACAACCCACCGAAGCACAAACAATAGCAAAATGAATTCGTGGTTCCTTTAAATCTTGGCGAAGAATTTGATTTTCGATTTCAGCCAAACTATAACGTTTACCGAAAGCATCATAAATTCGACGTTGAAAAAACCACAAAAAAGCAATCCAGTTAGGAATACGATCAAAAATTTTGGGAAGAACCGATTTAATGGGATATTTTTCTAAAATTGTTGCGATGGTAAATGCATTGTACAAATTAATCCATAACGCTAACTGTTCAGAAGAACTAGCATCTGAATTAAGTTCCATACCCTGGAGACTCGACAACCAATTAGCAAGTACTTGAGGTTGTTCTCTTTTCCAAGCAGCATAATTTACCAGTCCCTTTTCATTTACATACCGACGAAGTAATTCATCCCAAACTGTAAAATCAAGCATGATTGGTAATTGGTAATTGGTAATTGGTAAT
>JGI1201J43222_100361_pt1 | contig 10866 bp, 8 predicted proteins | sample MastesBC008_FD_43222 | JGI IMG/M metagenome (IMG submission 43222) | reverse complement strand
TAAGCAGTTAAAGAAAGAATGAGCCAGCGATACATTCCAAGCAAAGTATTTTGACCAAAGCGGATGGCGACAGTGGCTTGTGTTTATACAATCAACTCCTTTGTTCGCACACCTGAACAGATCGTTAATACAGAAGAATCAGAACAAAAAATTAAACGTCCTAAACCAATAGGTAAACGTGTTTGGGCAAGTTTAGTTCAACAGCCACAGCAAGTTATCTCTGAAGCATTTGATGAAGCATTGCAGCGTGACCCAAATCAACAAAAGCATTTTTGTGCTTTGGTTGATGGTAATAAGACACAATTATCCCTGTTGTTCGTCCGCAAGGACGCGTCCAAAGAAATTTGCTCGCAAACACAATCTCAAATTAACCATTGTCCTTGATATTATTCATGTGATCGAGTACCTGTGGAAGGCTGCATTTGTTTTCCATGAAGATACCAGTAAAGAAGCAGAGGATTGGGTAAGTAAACGTTTACTTCTTATCCTTGAAGGTAAATCCAGTCTAGTTGCTGCCGGCATGCGTCGTAGCGCTACAAAGCTCAAATTTAATCCATTACGACGCAAGCCAGTAGATACTTGTGCCAGATACTTACTCAATAATGCCCCTTACCTCAAATACGATTGCTTCGCAGATGCCCTTTGGGCTTATTGCTACCTAAAAGCAGGTCTCCCCATTGCCACTGGTATTATTGAAGGCGCTTGCCGTCATCTAATCAAAGACCGGATGGATATTACTGGAGCTAGATGGAGTTTAAAAGGTGCCGAAGCTGTATTACGTCTTCGCTCCCTTTATATTAGCGGTGATTGGTATGAATATTGGCGTTTTCACTTAAAACAAGAGCATAAACGTAACCACCTAGCTTTGTATAAAGATGACATTCCTTTGATGAAAAGATTAATTCAAGCTCACTGCTCTATTAGTTCTCCTCCCGCTCTCCCAATACCTGTCTGAGGCTCATATCGTCTTCCTAAAAGAGCCGCACCCAAATAAAAATTAAATCTTCATAACCTAAAATAATGTAGGGACCTAGCAATGCTAGGTCCCTACATTATTTCCTGGAACTGCGAAGAATATTTTTTGAGTCAACCGTCAAGATAAAATATATCAAGCTGCTAATACGTTTACTGGTATTAGTTTACACCAAAGTAATCTGCTAATTCTTCAGAACCACCTACCAGTTTACCGTCGATAAATACTTGAGGGGTTTTGGTTGCATTCGCAACAGCTTTTAGGGTACGAGTGGAATAATCTTTACCCAAGTTAACTTCTTCATAGGTCAAGCCATTTTGCTTGAGCATTTCTTTCGCACGAGCGCAGAAAGGACAACCTTCTTTAGAAAAGATGAAAACATTTTTAGGCTGAACGGCTTGGGGATTAATGTAATTGAGCATGGTTTCCGCATCGGAAACTTTGAATGGATCTCCTGGTTCTTCTGGTTCAATAAACATCTTTTCGACTACCCCATCGTTAACCAACATGGAGTAACGCCAAGAGCGCTTACCAAAGCCCAGATCTGATTTATCAACCAGCATTCCCATTCCTTCAGTAAATTCACCATTACCGTCGGGAATTAAGGTTACATTATCTGCTTCCTGATCTTTTGCCCACTCATTCATGACGAAAGTGTCGTTAACAGAGATACAAACAATTTCGTCAACACCATTTTCTTTAAAAACACCAGCTAAGTTGTTGTAACCTGGCAGATGCGCTGACGAACAAGTTGGGGTAAAAGCTCCAGGTAAAGAGAAAACAATTACTTTTTTCCCGAGAAACAAACTATCTGTACTTAAGTCAGTCCATTGACCGTCTTTACGAACGCGAAAAGTAACTGTAGGTACTCTTTGTCCTTCTTTATTAGGAAGCATAAATTTATCTCCTTAGTAATTAAATTAATTTGAATTTCATTATTATAAACGTACTCGTAATGAGTATGAGTTGTCAAGTGCAAATGAGATAGTTTTTCGCGGTTAGTTGTTTTCTCGGCGGATAAAAGGAATTAGAGAACAAAGTAAAGATTAAATTTCTGTATCGATAACTTTTTCGAGGCGATCGCATTCAGCTTTTGCTTCTTTCAAAAGAGTATTCCAATCATCTGGGGGACAATTGTTTTCAAGCATTTTCTGAAAAACTCGATAAGCATCTGTTTTACTTCCATAAGCTCGCTTGGAGTTTTCATCATTGACCCAAGCAAATACAATAATTTTACTTATTTGGTGATACCGAAAAAAGAGTCGGTACTGTTGGAAAAATTTAGCTCTAAACCAGTGTTTGTAATCTTCTCCTAGGGTAGCACCTTGGCGGTACTCACTACGTGTTGGGTCTTGAGGAATCACTTCAAACACGAGTTTAGCGATCGCAGCTAAACGTTTTGTAGCATTCTTTTTACGATAATTCTGGGGATCTTTTTGACGTAGCAGCTCGACTTGGTTTAAAAGTTCTTCAAGTTGGTTGAGAAAAAGAGAATGTGCAAAGATGCTCCATCCATTAATTTTTAATGGCTCCATATCTGATAGATCGCGGTTTGACAAGTTTATTCATCCTCGTCAGATAGTGGCGCATCAAGATCTAAATCTACATCACCAACTAGGGATTGAGTGCGATGAAATAAGTCATTATTAATAGCTTTTATATTCTGAGGATTATTGCTCATGTCTTGAGCAAGAAAATTTAAAAATTTTCCCAACACTGGATCTTCACCTTCCGGTTGAGCGCGGGACATTATGACTTGACCGTTTGGTTGGATAATGTAGTGAATTTTATCACGCTTATTTAAGTGCAATGCTTTTCGCACACTTTCTGGGACTGTAGTCTGATATCGGTCAGTAAGAGTAGATTCTGCTTGAAAATTGAATGTTTCAGCCATAGCTTTTTCTAGTAACAAACTTTGAGTTGTCAATCAGATTCTAGAACTAATTCTAGGACAAAGGTAATGCAACTGCATTGTTTTGTCAACGATAGCTATGTCATAAGCATGAATATTAATTTAGCGTTACCTAAAAAATAATGTAGAGACGCGTTAGCAAAGCGTTCCCGCAGGGAAACATGTCGCGTCTCTACAATTAATCGTGGTTTCAAAAACGGTTTCTACTTCACCTGTCCCCGGAAGCGGACAAAACCATAGGAATTAGTCGGAACCCCAGGAGCAGTGGCATTAGGTATATTACCTAAATTCACAACCACCGCACCATTAGTATTGTCACCACCACAATCAATATCGGGATAAACTGTTTTCGGATCTACACCAGGAGCAAAATACTGACCTGCATCGCCATCTTGAGCATTAGTTAGAGATTGGGTAATATCGTTATATTGCCAGAGAATTCCTTTATCTCCAGTTGCTAAACCGCCAGTTGCTTGAGGTGAAAAACTATTGAAAGCGGTGGGGAGAAAAGTAGTACTTGTGGGAACGCGATCGCAGAATAATACTTTTTTGGCTGTATCATCACCGGATGAGAGGAAGTAGATAGTATACTCTAACTCATCTTCTGGCTTTACGTTACCCCCATATATACCCCCAACTAAAAATTCATCTGGCTGACCATTATTATCATTATCAGGCCATTTATCGGTATCTTTTTTCGGATCGCCAGGATTTACAGGGTCAGCTACGGTAATATCGTTATCATCATAAGGGTCGTTGCTGTCAGGATTGTATGTAGATAAGTCTTCACCATTAACACTTTGGGTTCCACCGTTAATCGCGGTAATCCGTTTGACTAGAAGTACGTTTGGTAAACCAATTAAGTTTTCATCAGAATCTTCATTGTTGTCAGGGTCGGGATCGTTAACGGTAGGGGGTACTGTTACTTTCGCAGTATTCTTAATCTTGCCAGTAACATTTTCATCAATTTCAGCTTCTACTTCAAAAGTTGCTACTCCACCATTGGCTAAATTAACAGTGGTGCTAAGATTCCCCGTACCAGAAGCTTCATTGCAATTAGAACCAGTTGTAGCTGTACAAGTCCAACTGTTAATAGTCATTCCATTAGGAACAACATCTTCAACTCCAATTCCTGCAATATTATTCGGACCATCATTCCTGACTTCAATAGTATAAGTCGTGCTTCCACCGGGAGGAATAGAAGACCTACCATCGTCTTTTTTCGCTAAAACAATATCGGCAACACCAAGTAAAGTTAGAGTTGCTGATGGTTTATTGTTATTGGTTACCCCTTCAGCAGAAACAACTAATGATTCTGGTAATTCGTTAGTCAAATTTCCGGCAAAATTAGAAGTGACTTTAACTGATAGGGTACATTGCTTACCAGCATTTATGCTTCCACCAGTCAGTGTAAGTTCAGTGTCGCCAGGATTTGCTGTAATTGTTCCACCACTACAACCAGAACCGGAAAAACTAGGATTAGGATTACTAGCAACTGACATTCCCAAGGGGAATATATCTTTTAGTTCGACGTTGGTTAAATTGATAGTGTTAGGATTTTTATTGATAATTACAATCTTAACAGTAGTGTCCTGTCCTAAAGTAATACTGTTGGGCTGAAAAGCTTTGTTTAAAGTTAGGAAAGTATCTACCCAAGAGACATTTGCGTTGACATCTTTTTCATAAGTTGCACCCTGATCTGTAGTTAAGGTGTTTCCAGGAATTGTGTTGGTAGCACTTGTAGGTGTGGAAGGTCCGAGTACATCCACGCTAACTTCACAGTTTTCTGCACTTGCTGGAGGTAACTGACCCCCAGTTAAAGTAATTGTGTTACCACCAGCAGGTGCATCGACGGTACCACCACAACTGTTCGCAACATTAGGAGTAGCAGCAATTGTATGACCGCTGGGTAGGTTATCACTCAGATTAATACCCGTAAGTGTAGATATTGCATTGTCGCGGGTAACGGTAATTGTTAAACGGGTGATATTCCCAATTCGCAAACTCTCGGGAGAGAATGCTTTGCTCAGAACAACAGCATTTTTCACTGTTAAGTCAGAAGTCTCAGCAAGTGCATTATCGCCAAGGGTGGTTTGTAATTGACCGATATCAATTTTATTTTCTCTTTTCCCAGTAGTAGCATTTATTTCTACTTTTACAGGAACGGTGACGGTACAGCTTCCAAAACCGGAAGCATCTGAACCTGTAGCAGCAGGAATGACACCGCTATTCATTGTAATAACAGTTTTATCGCTAGAAACATTAACCGTACCACCAGCACAAGTTGTTGTAGGTGAACTGCTATCGGAAACAACAAAGCCCGTACCCATTGTTTTTAAATCATCCGTGAAGGAAGTGATGGTCGCATCAGCATTTTGGGTATTGGTAAATGTGATTGTTAGAGTTGTTTCCTCTGTCTGAGTGAGAATGTCTGGAGAGAAGTTTTTGTCAACTTGAGCCTTACCCTCGACAAATAATGTAGCTTTAGCAGTATTGGAATTATTACCGATATCAGTTTTCAAACCATTTCTAGGAATTCTGTTCGTTCTATTACTACCAACAGCATTATCGCCGACAAGAATTCCAAAGGTAATAGTACAAGTCCCCAGATTACCACCACTACCAGCTGGAATCTGACCTGTATTCATAGAAACCGTTGTACCACCAACAGGAGCATTTACCGTACCACCAGGACAAGTTGTAGAGGGAGTAGGACTAGCAGCAACGGTATAACCCGTACCCATTGTAGTTAAATCATCTACAAAAGAGGTGATGTTCGCAGCTGTGTCAGAATCATTGCTTAGTGTCAAAGTCGCAGTAGCTACTTCACCTCGAATCAGGGAACTTGGTGAGATATTTTTTCCCAAGGAGACAGGGCTAATAACTTTTAAATTGTCACTATCGCCGGGGTAATTAACTCCATTAAAATTACCTGCAGGGATATCATTAACGTAATTACCTTCCTCATCAGCAGTTACTGTCACCTTAATTTCACAAGTTCCAGCACCGTCACCTGCTGGTGCAGCAGGAATCGTACCACCAGTCAATTGAACTTCGTCGTTAATTCCACCATTATCAACAATATTGACACTCCCATTACAACTGTTAGATTGAAGTGCGCTTACCTTAACACCTTCAGGGATAATATCGGTAAGGTCGGCTCCAGAAATCGCACCAGTGTTAAAGTTGCTCAGAGTCAGGGTTAATATTGATGTCTTTCTAGTTTTTATGGTGCCGGGAGAAAAAGTTTTACTGACAAAAGCACCAGTTTGTACCTTGAGGGTTCCTTGAATCGGTTGACTGTTGGTTACTCCTTCATCAGTGGTGACACCACTGCTAGGAATTGTATTAGTAACATCTTCATCCAAATAATTATTTGGATCGCTTGCTACTAAATCTACAGTTACGGTACAAGAACTATTTAAGCCAATTGTTCCGCCGCTCAAAGCAATTGAAGTGCTATCAGGAGCAGCAGTTAGCGTCCCACCACAAGTAGTGGAAGCATTAGGTGCTGGTGCAACTTTTAACTCTGACGGTAAGTTGTCAGTAAAGCTGAGATTATTCGTAGTAAATGCGTTGGGATTATTAATCGTAATCGTCATGGTTGTGGGAGTACCATTACCATGAAGAACCCCCGGAGAGAAAGACTTACTACCAGTTATGGGTGCAGCAGGATTAACCGTAATCGTAGCCTCTGCTTTCAAGGCATTAGAACCTTGAGAAGAAGAAGCAGTATTTGCCGGAATTTGGTTGACGAAAGTACCAGGTTTCGTGGCTACGACATCCACACTAAATTCACATTCACCAGCCCCACCAGAGGCTGCTGGGATGGTACCACCTGCGATCATAACCGCACTCTCACCAGCATTAGCTGTGACGGTTCCACCACAAGTGTTATTCGTAATATTAGGAGGGTTAGCAATAATAACGTTATCAGGTAAGTTATCTGTAACATTAACACCAGTTGCCGCACCAGAATTATTGTTAAAGAATCTGATCCTCAGTGTCGATTTCTCGTACTCAGTAACTGTAATCGGGTTAAACTCCTTGTTGATTAAAATTGAGGCATGGGCTTCACCCGCGAATATCATTAAACTACTGACAGCACAACCGACTACAGGTACCCAAGAATAAAGTTGTTTAGACTTTTTGAAGCTTCTATATTTCTTAGTCTTGGGGAGAGCTATTCTATCATTGCGACTTTCTAAGAATTTTGTAGCAAGTTTTCGGTTGGAGCCTTTTTCAAGGTTTCTTAAGTAATTAAGTAAAGATTTCATTCTTTAATTCCTGAATAATACGGAGATATTTGGTATTTTTTTATTTATTTGGTTTAATAGGAAAAAATCTATTGAAGATTTGACTTTTATATAATTCCCATTAGAAAAATGTTTATATATACGTATAATTACTGTTTTTTCCATTTACTGCAAAGACGTAGCACCGCTACCTCTTTATACTGCGTGTCACATCCATAAATCGGCAAGGTTATTTTTGTCTTTATCCCATTTAGCAGGATTATTAATGATATATTCCCGAATTCGCTCTAAAGAATCATCGGCGCGAATGATATGTTCGTAGTATCGGGGTAGCCATGCAAAATTATCATGACCATTTTTGCGACACCAACGGGTAACCGTAGATTTGTACGCATTGATGATTGCCTGTAATGAACCACGTTTTAATTGACCAAATTTATTCGTTTTACCCGTGGTTTGTAGAGACGCGCCATGGCACGTCTCTGCGCTATTGGTGTGTCGCGTTTCTAGATTATTGGTATTTTGCGTTTCTACATCTGTGGGACGATCAATAACAACAATGCCGTGGACATGATTATGCCTAATTATGTAAGCATTTATACGGGTATTTTGAAAATGATTAGGAATATCTGCCCAGAATTATTTAGCAATCTCCCCAATGGGTGATAATTGCATTTGACCCGAAACCACACAACCAAAATAATCGATAGATTTCTTGGTGCAAATAGTCACAAAATACCAACCATTAGCCCCATAATCGCGATTGGGTAAACGGGTGGATTCTACACGGTATTTATTTTTAAATTTTGGTTGTGTCATATCGTTTGAATTGTGGTTCGTCGGGTAGAGCGCGCCATGGCGCGTCTCTACATTATTTGTTGGTGTAAGGCGTATCTCCGGGTTTATTTTTCTATTTGCAAATCCTCCTCTTGGCTGTCAAAAATGATATCTATCCCCCTAACATCGAAGAAACTTATTTCTACCCGACGATTACGAGCATATTCAACCCGATCGCTTTCGTCTGTAAGTAATTGACGTTCTCCAAAGGAACGGATAGTCATTCTTTCGGGAGCTATACCTTTTTTAATCAGATATTTTCTGGCGTTATTTGCTCTGCGTCTTGCTAAATCTTGGTTATAAGCAACGCTAGCGCGGGAGTCGGTATGACCTTGAAGCTCAATGACAATAGTAGGATATTGTTCTAAAACTTCAGCAACTCGATCTAAAACTTGGGCGCTCTTTGAACTAATAAAATCCTTATCTAAACCAAAGTGAATATTTCTCGGTACTCGCAAACGAATCGGTGCTGGTGGTAATTCAGGATTAACTTCAGGAATTGGTTCGGGTATTGGTTCAGGAGGTGGAGGTGACGGAGGTTGAGGACGACTGGTACATTGGGGAATTTCTCCTGGTTGTGGTATTTTGATAGGTTTTTCGCCGATTTGTGTAACCACAACTGCATTTGCTGCAGGTTCGGAGGTACCATCTTTAGGTAAGGTTGCGATCGCACTCACCATATCCCCTGGTTGAAGATTATCTAAAATCGCCCCAAATCTACCTTTTTCATTAGTTTTGACTTTAGCGATAATTTTTCTTAAGGGAGAATAAGCGGGGTATGAGTCAATAGATTGTTTGCTATTAGGACTGACACGATAGATATCAATTTCTGTACCGGGGTCAGCTTTACCATCAAGATAGACTTTACCGTTAATAATCATAAACTCCGGGCTGAGAAACTCGGGAGCATTAATCCCAGCATTTCCCGTATCCAAACGACGGTTGTTAGAATCGCGGGATGGATTGGGTCCATCACCTTGCTGAAAATCGCGAACTCCAGCATTATGTCTGGCGTTGAGGTCAATACTCAATCCTTCGATATTAGCAAAACTGTTATCACGAATTAGATTACCTCGGCTTTTAGGATAGGAAGTAACAGTAACTCCAGAACCAACTTGATTGGTAATTTGGTTATTTAATACCTGATGATTATTACCCATCAAGTATACTGCAGCCCGTCGCAGACGTCGTCCATTAAATTTAATTTGGTTATCTTTAATTTTTACTGAACCTTCAGGCTTGAATAAAAATATACCACTACCGTCATTAGCACAAATCAAGTTAGAAGTGATTTCTGAGCGAGCTATTGAACCGTCTAGCCTAATAGCATCAGGCATCCCAGCGATACCATTACCAACAATAATATTTTCTCGGGCTTGCATCTTGTCCGCCCGGATACCAGTAATTATTGCACTTCCATCATGATGAGCAATACGGTTGCGAATAATTTTCGTCCCTACTGCATTAAATACAGATACCCCAAAAGCTGAGGTGCTTTCAGGCATTTTTCCTTCAGTAGTAATACCGAGCCAATTATTCTCAATTACAACATTTTTTGGTGGCTTTAGAGATTTGAACTCCACTTCTCTTATTTTGGAAGAGGAGCTTTCTGGGTAAACGATATTCGAGATAAAAATATCTGCAGGGGGTGTACTTTCGGTGGGACCATGTTCGGAGGTAAAACCATATAAACTTAGTCCCCGAATTGTGATGTTATCTGCAACTACAGTTAAACCGCGAAATATTTTCTGGTTGTCAGCAGGGGTAATTTCTACTACGGGAATAGGAATAGCAATTTCAGCAGTTGCAGATTTATTGGAGTCGTATCCCGGTTGAGTTGTACCGTCAATAACCAATCCAGGAGCTTTGAGTGGAGGTAAAATTGACCTTAATGCAATAGTGGTTTGTTCTTGGGGTAAATTAAATTCAATTTGTGACGAACCATTTACGGGTTTAACCTGTTGTTTTTCGGCATTGCTAAGTTTATTTACAGGTAAAGTTCCATTAACAATTTTAATTGCTTCTCGCAAAGTCAAAGTATTATCAGCTTGAATCGCCCCGTCTTGGTTGCTATTAACTACGATACGCACAGATTTACCCTGTCGTAGAGACGTTGCATGCAACATCTCTATATTTTTTGTTTTTCTATGTATTATCTCTGGGTGGCTTATCTCTAGAGCGAGAGTGATATTTGGTATTCCCAGTATTAACCAAGCAGGTATTGTGTGGAATAAAGCCTTGACGTTCTTAATCGTAAATGCGGTGCGTGGGGTGAACACAAAACTATTTTTGTTTTTCTCGACAGACATTAATGTCTTAGCGGTGGGAGAAGATTTATTGTTTTTTATATATTTAATATTATTTCTATTCATAAAAATCAAGTTTTTATACTGTTACCTATATAGTTTTTATTTGTTAATCACAGACTGACTAGGGACATGAAAACACTTAAATTAAATGTATATTTATTTTCTTGTTTACTTATTCACTTTTTCATTCCCTTATCAGCTTAAATTCCTCTTGAATATTAGATATAAATAATTCTGTTCGCAGCTAATTACGTAGATAATGTTGATAAAACAAGTACAATGTTAATAGATAGGGTTTGAGAATTGAATCCTGACTTCTGACTTCTGACTTCTGACTTCTGACTTCTGACTTCTGACTTCTGACTTCTGCTGTGCTTACGCCCCGCTCCGCTAACGTCTGTCAAGACGCGTTCTGTTCTGACTCCTGTCTCCTTCTTTCATTTTCCACCAGAATCTTTCGCCTGTTTGAGTTTATTCGTTAAAGTATTTGCTGCAACTTGAGTCGTTTCTTTCTCTTTATTTTTGTCTTTACTTGCGATCGGCGTCACCTCAGATTCTTTTTGTTGTCGGGGTGTAACT
>JGI1201J43222_100358_pt1 | contig 10895 bp, 6 predicted proteins | sample MastesBC008_FD_43222 | JGI IMG/M metagenome (IMG submission 43222) | reverse complement strand
GTGAGTTTCAATGGTTCCATTGATATTGTGACCGTTAACGTCAACGGTAATAACCAAGGAGAACTGCAAAGTTACCTGCTTAATCTTGGTAGTAACGAAGCTTTAGGTTGATTAACATCGTTGCAAAACTCAATCACCTTGGGGATGTTCCTCCCATAAACTTGTGATTTCTCGCAAACTCTGATAGTTACCATCACCCAAAATTAAATGATCTAATAAGGGGATCCCTAGCAATAGGGCTCCCCTCAATAATTGACGAGTTAATTCTATATCTTCTGGGCTAGGCTCTAAATTCCCAGAAGGATGATTATGGGCAACAATCAGTTTTGTTGCTCCTTGACGAATAACCTCTCGGAATATTTCTCTGGGAGGGGCTAAAGTTTCTGTCGCCGTACCAATAGTGATAACCTGTGTCCCCAACAGACGATTTTTAGTATCTAATAGTAAAACGGCAAAGCGTTCTTGTCCTTGCCACATCAAATCTTGGCTTAAGGTCGCAGCTGCAACTGCAGGGCTATCAATTCGAGTTTGTTCTCCAGGACGGGAATGAAATGCTCTTTTCCCTAACTCGATCGCCGCTAAAATAGCGGTTGCTTTTGCAGGACCAATGCCATTAATCTGCATCAATTCTGCAGCGCTGACTTCTCTGAGTACTGTGAGGGGGTCTCTTTGATGTTGACCTAATTCTTGTAGAATATATTGTCCTAAACCCACCGCAGAAAGTTTACCTGCTCCTTGACCTGTTCCTAACAGAATTGCAATCAATTCAGCAGTTGCTAAAACTTTTGCGCCATGAGCTAATAAACGTTCGCGCGGACGTTCATTTTCTACCATGTCCGCAATTCTGAGGCAATAAGTCATAAATGAGAACGAAAAATTTGATGATAGATATACTTGTTCCTATTTTTCCCCCTTAAAGTCTCAAAAGTTATGATTTTTTACGAAGATATTTGATTTGAGCCATTTTTAGTGTGAAAACAGCCTATTAGCTATATTTGAATAGAATATTGAGACTATCCACTGAAGATCAGGACTTACATCAAGAAATTTAAGATTAGTACAAAAAATCAAGTTGAGAATAGATGATTCTAAATAGAATTTACGCAAATATAAATTGCCATTGCGACCAGAAAAAAGTATGGGTTTAGCGCCTAGCGTTAGAAGCATCTACGATGTTAGCGACAGCGTGACGTTAGTCATCACATGGCTTTTAGCTTACCTATAGGTATTGCGTCTCCCAAAAGGAGATAGTAATCCCATCATCTGGAGAGATCCCATCGCTTCTCAAGGAGAACATTTTCAGCAAATGTTAGTAATAGCGTAATTAAGTAGCTTTTACATAAGTCCTATTGAATATCACTTTAAAAAGATTATTTCGAAAATAAATATTATTCTAAGTATTAACTACGAGGTCATATCGTAAATTTTGATCTAACCTAGCTATTGAAATCTTAGTTTTTATTAAATCGGTTTCCAAAAATATCTATATTATCGTCAAAATTTTTATTACTTAATATTCGCTCGGAGTCATAATGTCAATTGTATGATTAACAGTAATTTTGTAAAGCTCGCTTTTATTATCAAATATTGATAGTTAGATAATTCAAATCCTAATTCTTTTATAATCACCATATAAATAACTTAGTCTTGTTTGTTATCAGATATACTCGAAGTTAATTTTTTAAATTATTTCCCAGTATTCACTATGGACAGTTTTTTATGCTTGAATATATAAACATGCGAACGTTAAATAATTTATAAAAAGCAATATTGTAGAGACGCAAGATTTCGCATCTTTCTGGGACTCGTCTATTCACAAATAAAATATGGTTGCTATATGATTTAATGAGTGGTTAATATAAAAAATGAAATATCTCTTGAAAAAACAGAAAACTTTCTTTTTTTATATCTTTCATGAAATATTTACTATTTTCTTGAATCGAAATTACAGTAAAAACAAATCATATTTGGTTTAACAAATAAATATAAGTATGTTAGTAATAAAACTCAGAAATTGTTTGTAGTAGGGCTTTAGCGCTAAAGCCCTACTACGAGCTAAATACAGATATTTTATATTTATTTACATTGTTTACTTTTTTCTCGCTTACTTACTTAGTTTAGAGAAAATCTAAATAATAATAAGGCCTTGTTAAATGATTATTATATAATCCAAATATACATGAATAGAGAAATAGATTATTAAAATATCTTCCCTAGGGAGGAGATACATGTTTTTTTGTCTTAATCATTATAGGTACATAAAAAATTATAGAGCAATATATATTAGCGATATATATCATCATTATCTACTAAAACTGTATATATCAATAACCAAGTATAAAAAGTTGTTTCTATATAGAAGTACACAACTAAAATCAATCGTGTGACCTTTTGATATGTTATGTTAATATTAAATTATGTACCGACGAAAAATATAATTACAGTCTCATATTCTACTCCTTTAATAGAAGTTGTAGAGATTATAGATCGGTATGCAGTTAAAAACACAAATATAGATATAAATAATCGATTTGTTGATTGTATATGTGTAGTAGAAGAATCAAAATTACTAGGACTTTTTAGCTCTCAGGATATCATCGGAATAATAGCTTCCAATAGGGATTGGGAAAAAATAAATGCTGGTGAAATTATGAACTATCCTGTTACTAATTTAACAGATAATTTCGATTCGAAATCAGCTTTTTCAATTATGAAAAAATATGGTAATAATTATTTACCGGTAATTGATGATTCTACAAATTTTTTAGGGATAGTTACTTCGGAAAGTATTGCTCAACAATTCGAGAAACAACTATTAGCAATAGAAGAAGATTTACAACTTCAAAATAAAAAGAAAAGTCAAAACAATTATATTTTAAGACTAGTAACAGCCGAAAAATTTTTAAATAAAGAAATAAGACAACAAGAAATTAAAATTTTAGAAAGAACACAAGAATTAGAGAAAACTAATAAACTCTTGCAAAGAGCAATGTGTGATCGCATTGCAACAGAAGCACAGTTGCTACAAACCACTTCAGAATTACAAGAGTTATTTCAGGCTTTTCCAGATGTATATTTACGCCTCAAAACCGATGGAACTATTCTCAGTTGTCATGCAAGAGAATCGTGTCACTTATATTTACCTCCAGAACATCTTGTTAGTCAGAAAATACAAGAAGTTTTTCCCAAACATATAGCTTGTAAGTTTAAAGAAGCTATTTATCATATTCGTAAAAGTCAATCCTCTTTTATTGTTGAGTATTATCTAGACATAGCTGGGGATTATAAAAGTTTTGAAGCTAGACTAGTACCTTCAATTCAGCACCATATTATAGTTATAATCCGCGATATTAGCGAACGTAAGAAAGCAGAAAAGGCTTTACAAAATGCAAAAGATGAGTTGGAAATTAGGGTAGAAGAAAGAACTAAAGAGTTAAAGAAAGCTAATGAGCTTTTATTTAGAGAAATAATTGAACGAGAACGCATTGAAGAAGAATTAATATATAGAGTTGAATTTGAGAAATTAATCACCGCTATATCTACTAACTTCATTAATTTAGCACCCAATGAAATCGATGCTGGGATTAAAGAGAGTCTACAAACTATCTGTAAATTTATCAATATTGATTGCAGTTGTGTATGTTTATTCAGTGAGAATAAAAGTAAAATAGATATTGCTTATGAATGGTATTCTGAAAAAACAAAAAAAATAATCATTCATCAAGCAGATATTAATTCGCTTTTTTCTTCTTATGTAGTTGATAACCTATCTAGGTTTGAAATAGTCCATATTCATGATATAAAAAACTTAATTAAATTTAGAGATTTAAATAAAGAATACTTAAATCTAGAAAATATCCAATCATTGATAATTCTTCCAATTATTTGCGGTGGTAATTTAATTGGAGCTCTGGTACTTGCATCCATTGGTTATATGCAAAATTGGACAGAAGAAAGTCTAATTTTATTAAAAATGCTTGGAGAAATGTTAGGTAATATTCTTAACCGCAAGCATGTTGAGCAAGCACTAATCGTAAGCGAAGAAAGGTATGCGCGTGCTATCAACGCAGGAAAAGTTGGAATTTGGGAATTGAATCTTGAAAATAATCAGATTTATATCGATCCTAATCTTAAAAAAATTCTGGGATATAACGAATACGAAGTATCCAATTGTTTTAGTGATTGGTTGAACTTAATTCATCCTGAAGACCTACAATTAGTAAATTTGGAATTAAATTCTTATCTGCAAGGAACAAAATCGAAGTATGAAGTTCAACATCGTATGCGACATAAAAATGGTAGTTACCTATGGTTTCTAGCCCGTGGTAATCTTATTCAAGATCACGGATATAAACCTTGCTATATTGCTGGTTCTAATACAGATATTAGTACAAACAAGCAAATTGAAGATAAGCTGAAAATTTCTTTGAAAGAAAAAGATATCTTATTAAAAGAAATTCACCACCGAGTAAAAAATAATCTACAAATTATTTCTAGCTTACTACGCTTACAAGCACGAAAAATTCAAGATACAGAAGTTTCAAATATATTTAGAGATAGCCAAAATCGGGTTCATGCGATGGCAATGATTCATGAGAAATTATACCAATCTACTGAATTTGCCAAAATAAAAATCTGCGACTATATTAATAATTTGGCTAGCAATCTAATTCTTTCTTTCCGAGCCAACGAGCTAATTAAAATAAAATTAGAGATAGAGGAAATTTACTTAAAGATAGATACATCAATTATATGTAGTTTAATTATCAATGAATTAGTTTCCAATTCAATTAAGTATGCATTTCCAAAATATAATAATAAAAATATAATAATAATTATTTTTTCAGCTTTAGGGAACGATAAATATTTATTAAAAATTAGTGATAATGGTATTGGGATAAATCAAGACTATTTGCATCAGAAGCAAACAATTGGATTGCAATTAGTATGGAATTTAGTTGAACAAATAGAAGGCTCAATTAGTTGTGAGGTTAAATCTGGAACTTCATTTGAAATTGTATTCTTTGAGCAGTCATAGGAATAAGAAAAATGAAAGAAAGTATTTTGATTGTTGAAGATGAAAGAATTATAGCCTGCGATATCAAAGACTGTCTCGAGAAATTTGGTTATGATGTACCAGCAATTACTGCTTATGGAGAAAAAGCGATCCAAACAGCAGAAGAATTAAATCCAGATTTAATTTTGATGGATATCATGTTGAAGGGTAAGAAAAATGGTATAGAAGCTGCTGAAGAAATTATCACACGCTTGAATATTCCGATTATTTTTTTGACCGCATATTCTGATGAATATACCCTCAATAAAGCCAAAACTACTCAGCCTTTCGGTTATATATTAAAGCCTTTTGAAGAAACACAGTTAGTTACAACTATTGAGATAGCTCTTAATAAGCATAGAACTGAAGAGATAATGCGGGAAGCTTTATTAAAAGAGAAAGAAATGCGACAGGTAAAATCTCGTTTCGTATCGATGGTTAGTCATGAGTTTCGTAATCCTTTAAGTACTATTTTTACTTCTACTGAAATTTTAATCCATCATAATCATAAGTTGAATGAGAATAAGAGAAATGAATATTTTATTCACATTCAAAACGCTGTGAAACACCTTTCACAAATATTAAATGATGTTTTAAATATTGAGACAGCAGAAGCACCAAAAGTACGTTTTAATCCACAACCATTGGACTTACATAATTTTTGTGAAGAACTAATTGCAGAATTAAAAATAGGGACTAGCAATATACATGAAATTATATTTTCAGTACAGGAAGAATGTGAGTATTCAACAGCATTCACCTTTGGTTCAGATTCTTCACCCCCAGCGACAACAACTAATTTACCTTATTTAGATCGAAAACTATTACGTCATATCTTGACCAATTTACTGACAAACGCTATTAAATATTCACCTCAAGGTGGAACTATACGTTTTGACTTATTCTATCTGGAGAAAGAAGTAATATTCCGAATTCAGGATGAAGGGATTGGAATTCCCGAAGCGGATCAAGAAAATTTATTCACTTCTTTTCATCGCGCTCGTAATGTGGGAAATATCCCAGGAACGGGTTTGGGTTTATCAATAGTCAAACAATACGTAGATATCCACGGCGGGGAAATTAATATTGTCAGTAAAGAAGGTGTGGGAAGTACATTTATTGTCAGTATTCCATCTTATAAGATAAGTTAATTAGCTTTGGAAAAATATAAATCTAGAAATTGATAGTTTCAAGTAATTCATCATACTGCTTTAATGTATTCTTGAATCCTGACTCTGTTAGTAAATGTTGTTTAAAAAAAGACAGTGTCAGCTCGTTTATAGTTTGAATACCAATAAATAATCCATAAATATCCTCAAGCTTATTGCATTGATAAAACCGATATTAGTACATTGTCCGAAATAACATTTCTATCTTCGGTAATATTCCCGAAGACATATTTACCCCGCTTGCTTCTGCTGAATTAGTGGCAATATGAACTGCATAAGGAGAGCAAGAAATTTCGGGGGAGATGAGGTAAATAGTACTCTCCTATTGCGTATTGCAACACAATATAAAAAATTCAAAAATTAGGTGCATTACACTTTTTGGTAACACACCTCACTTCGATTGAGTTTTATTTGCAGTAATTATTTTCAATTCGTATTAATCTGCTATTTACCCGAGATGATGGAGCAGAAAAATCTTAAGCGTTCGCAGTCTGGCGTTTTTTCGGAGCTTGGTAGTAATCACCATTATTACTATCATCACCGTCACCACCAATTGGTTCGAGTTCTTTACCTGTAATCAATCTTGCACCGCGATTGCGAGTAAAGTAATTCCAAACCCACTGAATCATCACTACTAACTTGTTATCAAACTCGATTAAAAAGTGAATGTGAATTAACAACCAGAACAACCAAGCGAAGAAACCTTTAAGTTTAATGAATAGTAAATCAACAACAGCAGCATTTTGACCAATGACTGCCAGGCTTCCTCGATCTACATAGTAAAATGATAGCAACGTTTGATTTTTCAATCGCCGCTTAATTAAAGAAGCAACATATTTTCCTTGCTGCATCGCAACTGGAGCTACACCAGGTAGGGGACGATCGCTTTGATGTGCAAAATGTCCCAAATCACCAATCGCAAAAATATTTGGATATCCTTTAATACTTAAATTTGGTTCGACAATTACCCTACCAGCGCGATCGCATTCCACACCTGTTTTGTCTGCTAAAACCTTTCCCATGGCAGAAGCTTTAACTCCTGCAGCCCACAATACAGTTTTAGCAGTTATTTGTTCAAATTGATCGTCTTTATTAGCATTACCTTGTTTAAGGGTGATAATATCATCTTCAATATTAGTAACTAATGTTTTAGTTTGTACCGTTACACCTAAGCCTTTCAAAGATGTTTCTGCTTCTGCAGATAATTCCGGTGCAAATGGCGGTAGTATTCTATCCAGACCTTCTAATAACAGAACTTGTGCTTCTGAAGTATCGAAATTGCGGAAATCATTTTTCATCGTGTGGTAAGCCAATTCCGCGATCGCACCCGCAAGTTCTACACCCGTGGGACCACCACCGACAATCACGAAAGTTAACCACGCACGACGTTTTTCCGGATCGGTTTCTTTTTCCGCAGCTTCAAAAGCAGTAAAAATTCGGCGACGCATTTCGATTGCATCTTCTACTGTTTTTAAACCCGGTGCGGAATTTTCCCAATGGTCCTTACCAAAATAAGAATGCTTTGCACCTGTTGCGACTATCAATGTATCGTAGGGTATCTTTTCATCACCCATTAACACCTGTTGTTCTTCGGGATCTATATCTGTTACTTCTCCCAATAAAACTTTCGTGTTTTTGCTTTTATTTAATACGGAACGCAGAGGTGAAGATATATCAGCAGGGGAAAGAGTACCTGTTGCAACTTGATATAAGAGTGGTTGAAATAAGTGGAAATTGCGCTTATCTATTAAGGTGACATCCACACCATTCTCCCTTCCCAAATTTTTAGCTGCATACAACCCCCCAAAACCACCACCTACAACAACAACTTTATGACGCTCTTGTTTCAAGCTCTCTTCTAACATCAGGTTTAATCCTTGATTTGTTATGATTTATCGTTACTATTCTTAACAAATATATATTGGTCTTGTCATGATAAATTCTGTGGATATATCAAATATAAATATGTATAAGAGTAGTTTAAATTACTAAGTAATTAGTAATTCGACCCTTAAATACCCAACATGGAAAATAATCGATAAATCTTACAGGTACTACAGATTAATATCTTACAGCCAAAATAATTACATCACATACCTTGTAAAGTAGTGAGGTAAATATGACACATAATAAGTAATATAAAAATAATGTAAATGAATATTAATTATTCATAAATGAATTGGAATAATATCCCAGGGACTTTCCAACATCGTTAATTATTTTATATTTATATTTATATTTTTTTATTTTTGTTTTGTATTGATAATACTAAGTATTTTTAACTAAATACTCCGGAGAAATTATAACGTAATAAAATGCTTGTAATTGTTGCCTGAGTAAGTCTTTAAAGTTTATGGCTGTAGGACGTACGAGAAGAAGAGCAACCGGATTCGCTCGAGATTTCCAAGAATTTGCTCTCAAAGGTAATGTAATGGATTTGGCGGTTGGTGTGATTATTGGTGCAGCCTTCGGGAAAATAGTCACCTCTTTCACAGAAGATATAATTATGCCGATGCTCAATCCTATTTTGGGTGCTACGGGTACAGATTGGCGAGAATTGACAATTCCTCCTGGCTTAAAAATCGGTCAATTTTTAGGTACTGTTCTCGACTTTGTAATCATTGCTTTCGCTTTATATATAGCCATTCGTGCGATCGCAAGATTTAAACGTAAGGAAGAAACAGCTCCACCTGCTCCAACAGAAAAGGAATGTCCCTTCTGTTTGGAAAAAGTACCCGTTGCTGCGACTCGTTGTCGTGCTTGTACTTCTGAGTTAGCATCCACTAGCGAAGGAGTCGCCGGGAGCTATTAAAAAAATCCGATTTAATCATTTGTAACCATTCTGTTTTTTAGTTTTTTAACACATTGTAGTTAGTATTAGCCCGGTAGGTGAATTTATTCATCACCTACCGAATTTAAGATTCTTGATGTTATTGTTAACGCTCGCGTAATGTCAGATACTGATATTCATCAATTACCCATTACCCATTACCCATTACCAATTGAACTACGCCCCATTGTCCATTAGTTAACCAATTAGGATCAGTTTGATTTAGTTTTGCGATCACGTCAGTTGGTATACCTGCAGCGACTTCGGATTTGAGTGTGCGTAATGCAATCATGGGGCTTGGTAAATAACAAACAATGTCTGCAATATCAGTACTGTAATTCCAGTGTCTATCTCCTAGCAAACGCCGATAATTTGCATCTCCTTTAACTATAATTAATTCGGCTTCCCCTAATTCATTCTTGAGTGGATCTGATATTTCCCAAGCAGCTAAAGGTGAAGTCCAAAAGTAATTGTCGGTGAGAATTAGCTTTTCCGAACCGAGATGTCTTTGTAAGCGTTGACCTGAAGATGCAATTTCGCCTTTGTTGGAATTAGCAAGAAGATCTATGGTGTGAAGGACATCTTTAATGGTTGCATCAGAAACAAATGTTGGATGTGGTTTTAGATGTAGTTTAGCCTGGGAAACTAGACCGCTAGACAAAATGAAATCTACCAAACATAAATCGCAAATCAGTTCAAACCCAGCATTATCTACAATAAAATCAACTCGTCCAGATTGAAGTTTGGTTAGTAGATTTGCTACTTGCTCAGAATCGTCTACTAATATATGACCTTGTTGAGTGTCAATATCAAACTCAGCACGATTTTCATCTCCTAGTGCTGACCATAAACTAAGGTCAACCCGATTTCCCCATAAATCAAAATATAAAAGCGCAATTAAAGCTTTATGATTGGACAATTCTGGGGACATTTCAGTTTCAATGGAACTATTTAACCATTTCTCGACTTGACTAGATAAAGTAGCGATCGCATCTAAAGATGATTCCAAACCACGTTCTTTTTGTAATGCAAAGGGATCTACGCCTTCCCATTGTCCGGGGTTGAAATAATTGGTAATGTTAAGAATCAATCGGTAAAAATATGTTTCAGCAAAAAACCAAGGAATATCAATCCATCTTTGTCCTTGGTAAGGTTCGAGATATTTTTGCCAAGTTGAAAAATCAGCACCAGTATCAGGTTGCAAAGGTTGTACATCTCCTGAAACTAATTCATTAGCTAGATTTTCCAACTTATCGTTAATATCACTCGGAAAATTGTTTTCTTTCACAATTCTACGGGCGATATCCGGCATGCGTTGAGTTACAGTAAATTCAGTAAAGCTACCTTTTTCAGCCCCTATGAGGGGTGCGGGAATTGATAATTTGGGAAGTGGGGCGAAATTCACTGTATTTTAACCCTTTACAGCAATGTCGTTGTTATTTTAGCTTTTATTTGTGATGGGTAATTGGTAATCGACGATAGGTAATAGGGATTTATTATTACAGACCCTGTAGAAATAGGAATATCACAGGTGCTAAAGGTTTAACAGATATCGAAGCTCTCAAAGCCTTAGCGCAGTAGAGAATAGTTAAATAATTTCAGTAGCATTCCTTTACACTGCACTTTACTTCTTGCCACTTTACAAATTTTGAAGCGAAGTGTGAAGTATTTTTGATAATTAAATTTTGAAAATTAAATTCTGTAAGAATAATAAAAATTTTAAAACAACACCCAGGAAGCTGCAGACCTAGGAATCTCCTCTTTTTCATATTAAGACCTGGGATTACAATTAGTAAGAAAAATGACTATTGAGCCAATTTAAAAATAAGTGCAATTGCCC
>JGI1201J43222_100359_pt1 | contig 10932 bp, 5 predicted proteins | sample MastesBC008_FD_43222 | JGI IMG/M metagenome (IMG submission 43222) | reverse complement strand
TCATCAACATCGGTTACTTCAATGTTTGCTGCTTGAAGGATAGTGTTTCCATCAGGGTCAGTGGCTATAACTTCTACTTCGTAGACGTTATCCCCATCGGTGTCAGTTGGATCTTCGAAGTCTGGAGCAGTTTTAAAGCTGAGCAATCCAGTTTCAGGATTAATGGTGAAAGAGNCAGCGTCATCTCCACCACCAATGCTGTATGTCAATGTGTCACCATCTGGGTCTTCTATAGTAATATTCGCGACGTCAGTTATATTTTCTGTTACAGGAATAGTAACTGCGGGAGTATCGCTTGGAGTGACATTTACGGTAACTGTAATTGGAGTAGAGGCATCACCTGCATCGTCTTCTACTGTATAGGTGAAGGTGTCAGTACCAGTGAAACCAGCCTTAGGAATATAAGTTATCTCACCTGTGATAGGGTTGATGGCGGTAGTACCATTACCAGGTCCATTATCAATCGCAACTGTGGTGAGATCTACTGTACCCTCACTGTCTGTGTCGTTAGCAGCGACATCAATGACTACAGGAGTCTCTTGTTGAGTAGTGCTTGTATCAGCTACACCTACCGGTGGATTGTTTGGAGTACTGCCATCAAAACGGATAGGGTTACTGATGGCTCCTAAATCAGTCCAAGTTGTATCTAAATTAATTCCCCCATCAATACCACCAATATCTTGGTTGTAGGAATTATCTTGGGTTGCAGTGCCCACAACAAAGCTGACTGCTGTTGTCTCATCAACCCCTGTTATCCCAAGAGTGGCTAATTGTGTAACGATGTCACTGAAAGGGATACTAAAACTTAAGAAGTAATCGTTAGCGCTGTCACCGTTGAGATCAGTGTTAGTAATACCTGGATCGATGGTGCTATCAACAGGAGAGAAATTGTAATTGTCAGCAGTTTGTGCATAAGTTAATAAAGGTGGTGAAACAATTGTTGTGGTTGATGGCGAATTATTAGCGCCCGTACCAGGATCCCAAATTGCAAGACTATCTGTACTACCCTGGTTATTAACCCCAACATAAAGGTCTACAGCCCCATCGCCAGTGACATCAATTCCGATAAATAGGTTACGAGAAAAGCCTGATGGGTTACCATCTTCACCTACTCGAAGTCGGAAAGCAATTGTTCCGTTGGTCAGTCCTGCGTCCCCTTCTCCATCAAACTGGAGATAAAACATGGGGTTACCAGCATCACCTGTCAAGTCACTTTCCGTACTTCCTGTCTGCTGATCTTGAGCAAAATCGTAGGCATTTGCCCCCGAAGGCGTGATAGCATTCCACCCTCGATCCGTGGGGCTGGTGACATCTATGGCAAGAACAGCTTGGTAAGCTACTATTGCTTTTGAATGAAAAATCAGAGGAACTTCAAAATCGGCTGTGGTGAATTCTAGATTCCAGTTGCCACCCAGGACTAGATTTCCAGTCAGTGTTTCAGATGCGGCGATTTCGGCTCCAGTAATATGACTAAGCTTGGTTATAAATTCTTCCCCACCATCTCCTGCTGCAACATTACAACCGTAGAGAAGAAGTTGGGAATTAGATAATTTATCTCTAAACCAACTTTTTAAATATTCAGCATAAAGATTAAGACTAGAAAGGCTTAATTCAGTATTACCAAGATACAAACAACCAGGCGAACCATGGGAAATAACATGAATCCTGGCAATATTGGAGCGATTTGCCAGAACAGTCGTTATTTGTTTAACACCATCTTTTTCTGGGTCGAGAATAACTACTTCAATACCCGATCGCAAACCCGCAATTAAACTTTGATAATCTTTAACGGTAGTGTCAAAAAAAGCAATCTCTTGGGGTTGAATTTCTTGGGTCCGAATCTCTTGAAACTTATTACCCTGAAGCAAAACTTGTGTGTCAACAGTCATGATATGCAAAACCTATGATTGAATAAACTCGAAAATCGATCTTCAATATTTATGATTTAATTGATACAAAAAATTAAGGCAGAATTTAAGTAAACAGCCTTTTCAAATAAATTCCAATGATGTTGTAGAGATACGAGAACCAGAGATATCAGATTTCCTGCAATCTAAGACTCGCGACACAATAATCTATCTTTATATTGATATGAAGATATAATTCCAAAATTACATAGTGATATTGGCAACACTAAGTACAATTTAGCTAAAGAGCATTTCAGTATATTTAATATTTTATTTTTAAGCACAATAAGTACGCCAAGCCAATATAATTCTCATCTCGATAATAATTTTATGTATCACATACAACATCAGAATAATTACTGAGATTACGTGTCCATGAAAATAATGAGATCAATTAGAATGTTTTATATAGTACAAATACTTAGGTGAGTTAATACAGTAATACTTCATAAAATGCGCTAGAAAGTTTTACCCATCACTATACTTAAAATAACCTGTATTTTCTGCTCTTTTCCTACAAAAGATTGCAGAGACGAGGTCTTCAAGAGCATTCCCGCAGGGAAATATATCGCGTCTCTACAATACTTTAGAACTAATAATGTGGTGGGATATAAGCAATCCTAAATCATTCGTGAGAATCGATATTTCGATATTGTAGAGACGTTGCAGAGGCTAACGCCGACGCCGCAGGCTCTGCAATGTCTCTACAGGATTGATCTATTCATAAATCAAATATGATTGCTAATATTCAGTAAATTTCTTCTTCTTGATGAGTTTGGATAGTGCAATCAGAAGTCGCATAAGCAACACAGGTTAAGACGAAACCAGCACCAATCTGATCGTCATCTAGAAATACCTGATCGGATTGATCTATAGTTCCAGAAACAATTTTACCCGCGCAAGTGGAACAAGAACCAGCACGACAAGAAACAGGTAAGTCAAGACCCTGTTCTTCAGCAGCTTCTACAATATATTGATCGTCAGGAACATCAATAGTTGTATTTAATCCTTCTGCTTCATTGACTAATGTAACTTTGTAAGTTGCCACGTTCTTATCCTCTTATTTAAGAATCGAAAAAAAACTGGTGTAAAAAACGGTTTAAAATTTTTGAAGACTCAAATTTAAGTCTTCAGGTTTTAGTCTGGTAAAGACCAATCATAAATTTTGTTTTGTTTTTGAACAGTACACACAGAATTTATACTTATTTATCCTACACCTAAACGTTGCTACAAGTCTTATTTTGTATGTAGTGTAGTGCATTATTATGTAACATCCCTCATCGATCCTTTGTACATTAGTTTCATGTCACGTCTGTATATTTGCATCACATCGCATCCATACATTGGAATTATGTTGAGTCGCTGAATTACCTATAGATTCTTGTTGAAGCGAAAAACCTTGATTTGATAGCATTTGCAATGCAGGATCCTCTTAAAAACCATGTCTGAATTAGTCCAAAAGGGAAATGACACAGCAGCAATTCAAGTAATAACTCAAGGAGTTGCAGTATGCGATCGCAGTAATTGGGGACGGATCAAAGTATCTGATGATGACCGCTTGCGTTTCTTACATAACCAAAGTACTAACGATTTTCAAAGTCTAAAATCAGGTCAGGGATGCGATACTGTTTTTGTTAATTCCACCGCTCGTACAATTGATTTAGCAAGTGCTTATGTAACTGATGATGCCGTTTTATTGTTAGTCTCACCTCAAAAACGAGAGTTTTTATTTCAATGGTTAGATAGATATATTTTCTTTGCGGATAAAGTACAGTTAACCGATGTTACCGACGAAACAGCAACTTTGAGTATAATTGGTACGGGTAGTGATGCGATCGCAGAACAACTAGGTGCAAAAGAAATTATCGGTCAACCCCACGGAAACCATATTTCATTCTCTTTGGGTAACACAGATAATACAGAAGGAATAATAGCAGTAGGAAGTGGTTTAGCATCTCCCGGATATACTTTAATTATCCCAGCAAGTGAGAAAGAAGCCATTTGGCAAAAAATCATTGAAAATGGTGCAGTTCCCCTGAGTGAAAATGCTTGGGAAACATTACGAATTATTGAAGGACGTCCAGCACCAGAACAAGAATTAACAGATGATTATAATCCCCTAGAAGCAGGTTTATGGCAAACAATTTCTTTTGATAAAGGTTGTTATATAGGTCAAGAAACTATCGCTCGCTTGAATACATATAAAGGTGTAAAACAATGTCTTTGGGGTATTCGACTTAATTCCCCAGTCGAAGCAGGTGCAGTTATTTTTGCAGAAGACCAAAAAGTTGGTAAACTTACTAGCTACACCGAAACCTCAGAAGGACACTTTGGGCTAGGATACATACGTACCAAAGCCGGTGGTGTAGGATTAAAAGTGAAAGTTGGAGATACAGAAGGAGAAGTCGTAGAAATTCCCTTTGTTTCTCACAATTATCCGGACGATAACGCAGAATAAAGAGTTAAGGGTTATGAATTCCCATAAGTAAGCAGTTAATCTCATTCACCGTGCTTATTAACGCGGGCGTCTAATATGACGCTGCGCGTGCAAAGCTGAGACAAATCAAAAATATTGCGAAAAAACTGGTAAAAATATTGACACATTATTCGCAATGAATTAAAGATTAAATGGTGACACTCACATTTAATTGGGTTTACCGTCAAATTAAAACTTAGTGATTTTTCAATACTTATGAGTCCGTAATCTATACTCAATAAAATAGGAACTTACCAAAAATAATAGGTATAAACCTGTTAGAAATATTCTCCACTTCTATTTTTGAAGTTGCGAGCAGTAAGTTTTATATTTTTATTGTCGGGATATTTTCTATACTTTAGATTTCTATACTTTAGGTTTCTATAGTTTAAAAATATTTACCTTAAGGGTGTTGAAATATTTGAAAGAGTAAAATGTATATTCAATTTATAAAAAATTTGATTATAAAAAATTTGATTATAAAAAATTTGATTATCAAAGGTTTCATCCTCAGAATTTTTACGATTAAAAATTTGATTTTAGAAGATTTGACTATAAATATTTAATCATTTTTGTAATAACTATAAAAATATGAATTGGTTTAGAGAAAAATTACTTCCCGGAATGGTTTTGGTCTCGGTCATGGCAATATTTGTTCCGGGTATTTTATTTCTCAGTGCTGGGCTTTCTTCTAATCTCGTAATATTTCTTGCAGAAGTTTTAAAACCACACCGCAAACTAATCAATAAATCAATATACTTAGGAACTAATACTGCATTATTAGGAATTGCTGGGATTTCTGGTTGTGCAGCTGTTGCGACAATATATGACACAATTACCGACAGACATACCGAAGATATACCCGAAACCCAAAATATAGAAGTATTTGAAAAACCTAATATTCCATATCGCTGTACCAAGTGTAAGTATTATTCAGATAATCCTCTTTTACCTTGTGCAGTACATCCAATTGAGATGAAAGAAGATTGTCAAGATTGGGGTGCTTGAAATTAGTTTTCTTAGTGGATATTTTTCATTTTATTCTTATTAATTCAGGACTTACGCAATTACAAATCTATGTCCTACGGACACGTTATGCTAACGTTGCATAAGTCCTATTATTGCTAATAAATCTTTAAATTAACCCTATTGTTCTATAGAGGTCTCCCAAACCATATTAGCTATAATTCAATACAGTTCAGTTAAGGCTAAATCTCAAGATTGAAGTAGGTTGGCTTGACGGAGGAAAGCCAACAATAATCAGATTTTCTTGGGTTACGCTGTCGCTTAACCCAACCTACGAAAATGCTTAACGGAACCGTATTGGGCTATAACTGCAAATCTAATTGTTGTTTTAAAGATTCTGGTACTTTATGTGCGGTCTTCCAACTCCGCACACCTTCCCACTTAGTATCCTTATTCCAATTAATATCTCCCAAAAAACTATCACTTAATTGCGCTTCAAGCAAACGAGCACCTCTGAGATCTGCACCACTAAGATCTGCATTACTGATATTCGTACCTTTCAAATGTGCACCCCTAAAATTCGAATTGTTGAGTTTTGCACCCCTGAGGTCTGCGTTACTTAACCGTACACCTCTGAGATCTGCATTACTTAATTGTGCTTTTCTAAGGTTTGCGTTATTCAATTGCGCACCTCTGAAATCTGTACCACCGAGATTTGCGTTGCTTAAATTTACACCTTCAAGATTTGCACCCTCCAGCTGTGCACCTCTAAGGTCCATGTTACTCAGGTCTGAACTTCTGAGATTAGCTCGACTCAAATATGCACCTCTGAGATCTATATTCCTAAGATCCGCACTCCTCAAATCGGATTCACTCAAATCTGCTCCCATAAGATTTGCACCACTCAAATTAACACCCCTGAGATATGCACCCCTTAGGTTAATACCACTCAAATCCGCACCACTAAGATCTGCTCCATTGAGGTATGCGTTGCTCAAATCAGCACCCCTCAAATATGTACCTCTTAGGTCTGCACTTCTAAGATTTGCACCACTCAGAGATACACCCCTTAAGTCGATGTTACTAAGGTCTGCACCCCTGAGAAATTGTCCAACCACGCTGTTAAAGGTTCCTGGATGAATCAAATCACTATAATTAATAATGCGGAGAAGTTGAAATTTCCAAGAATTTATCTTATCTGTTGGAGTAGATGGATTAAAGATAATTTTTGTTCTTAAATGCTCTTGTTTGTGATTAACTCGTTGCAATTCTAAAAGCAATATGGTGATATTTAATCCTACATAAATATCAACTTGACGCTGTCCTAAGTGAATATTTTCTAAATGCAGTTGTAATGATTTTTTCTGAGGTAAGTTTTGTTCGTGGGTATCTATAAATTCTCCCTCGCACCATTTTTGATGAAAATTTTCTATACGCTCAAATAGTTGTATTGGTTCAGGAATTTTATTATTTACTTCCCGACTACTTCTTATGTATGAAAAATCTTTAATTTTATTACCATTCTTGACTGGAGTCACACTCAAAGATTTCTCTTTATTCCCCATACTCAGCTTGATTAAAGGGATATCAAATCTTGAACTTACGTGTAAACTTGGTTTAAGACTAAATTCCTGAGCTAACAAAACCATCAAATAATCCACTATTTCTGGTGTTAAAATATCGCATCCCAACCAATCATAGAGTTCCGAATCCATTATGTTTTGGGGGACGTGAAATCCAGTAGAACATATACCTGGTGTTATCCATTCTTCTAGTTTAGTTTTCAGGTTTACAGCGGACAAAAACTCACTCAAACTTTTATGAATAAACTCAATTGAATATTTCTGTTGTGCAAAAACAGATTTTAATGCTTCTTGATAAATCTTGATTTTTGCTTGGGTTGAGTTAGTACATTCAAACATTTCTCCTGTTAATTCACTATTTCGATGAATAGCTGCCAATAAATATAGTAGTAGAGGCTCTTGTGCTAATTCTTGAACTATATTGGGACAGTTTTTATCTTGGAGAAATTGTTGAAATGCTAAAGCCGGTTCTGTTCCAACTTGTGCTGACCAATTATTTAACCATTTCTTTTGGATATGGTTATCCATCGTCAAAATTTTTGCTCTGTCTAAATTCGTTGGTAAATTACTTTCAAGACTTTGTAAAACTGAACTTCTAGTAGTTACTAATATTCGATGACCAAGTTCTCCAGGATTTTGTTGACATTTTTCTTGAAAGGTTGCTATTTGACTAATAAATTCTATTAAATTACAACTACTTCTATCTTGGAGTAGTAAGTCATCAAGACCATCAAGTAAAAATAAGTAGCGAGTATTTTTCTCTTTTAACCAATTATCATCATGAGCAATACAGAAATCTTTATCAAGAACTGTTTTCAATGTATCTTCAAACTTTTGTTCTACCTTCTTTATATCTCTTAGATTCACTAAAACTGGTGTCCAAACAGGATGTAAATTTCGCCTGATATACTCGGCAAATATACGACAAAATACTGTCTTACCTTTTCCTGCTTCTGCTTGAATCCAAATGATTTTATCTTGCTTCTTTGGGTCTTGAAGTAGATTTAATGTCCAACTTTCTAAGTCAATCGGTAATTGTTGTTTATTTATTTGACCTTTCTTATTTAGTCGCTGTGCTTTTAGAGGAACGTAGATATCTTGTAAAGTAAATTGCTCCGTAAACATCGTTTGCTGAGATAGCTTACCAATATGTGACTCTAGGTAATTATCAATAATCTGGTACTTTATCAATCTTTTACGCCAAGTACTCTTGCGCAATCCAAAATATCTTGTTTGCAAACCTGCAATACTACTCAAAGCTATATCTATGTATCGCTGGGCATTCCAAGCTATTCTTTGTATTAGAGTATTTGTCTCATATGTTGTTAGACCAGCATTTTTTAATAAAGCAAAACAATTCTTGTTGAAGTATTTAGCAATTTTAGTCTCGCGGAAGCAATGAATCGTTTTATTAGGATCTAGCATCCTAAGTTCAAACTCTAAATTATCTTCTATATTTGTATATTCTTGAGAAACTACTAATTTCGAAATTTGATTTATTACGAATTGGTTTGCTGTTGTTAGCAAAATATTTTCGAAGCTTTCTATATAAGCTAACCTACCAGCAATTAATGCATATTCCTCTAAACTTGGACGTCCCTCAATATTATCGCGATAAAATTTTATTCCTTCTGTTGCTATTCCTGCAATTGAAAATCCATTTACGGAGATATCTTTAATCTCAATTGAATTCTCAATGAAGCCTAGCTTTATAGCTAATTCTAGACTTGCACTAGAGGTTATTTTGCTAATATCATTATTTATGATATCAATCTTTTTGCTGTTATCTTTTAATGCTTGCAATATATCTTTATGAAAAAACTTTTCTAAATTTTTTTGCTGATTTGTCATCTCTAAGTCGCCCCCATATATTTACTTAGAGATTAACGAAAATACCCAGTAAAGTATGAAAAGTTTTTGTATTTATTGTCATTTAAAAATATTTTTTTGATGTAATACTTGTTGATTTTACACATAAAACACACTTTATTTGCAGTAATTACATAATTCAATTTTATTTTATGTTTTGTGTAATCATTTTTAGTGTTAAATCAAGTTGCTAGTTACAAGTAAAACATCAGTTAATACACTTAGAAAAATAACCGCAAAAATTGCACATTTTGTTACCAAGACCTAATGGTGATACTTGAACACATTAGGACTAATAAATTCTATAAACATTCTCACATCAGTAAAACCCCCAAACTGCAAATTAAATTTTGCTCCAACCCAATCAAAAATTTCGCTCGAAAAAAACTTTGAAGCTTTTACTTGAAAGTCTTGTGTAAACTAGCTTATAGAGATATTTTCTTATTAGACAAGAAGTATGGCAAACTTTGCTGTTATCGGAAGTGGATATAGTCTTGAGATAATAATGAATATTTAATACTTTGGCTCAAAATTAGGGAAATAGACCGTGAGCGATACAAATAATACAACATCTAGCATAGATTTATCACGTCAAGAACTACGGGATTTAGTCAGAGCGCAATTACAAATGTTGCTTGAAGCTGGAGACCTAGCAGGTGCAAAAGCCATTTTGATACCCGTCCAACCTGCAGATATTGCTGAAGCTGTTGAAGGTTTACCACAAGCAATGCATGCTTTAGCTTTTCGCTTACTTTCTAAAGATGAAGCAATCCAAGTTTACGAATATCTGGATTACAGCATTCAGGAAAGATTAATTTCAGAACTGCGTTCTCAGGAAGTCCGGGACGTTGTAGATCGAATGTCACCCGATGATCGTGCAAAATTATTTGACGAACTACCTGCAAAAGTTGTCAACCGTCTTTTGGAAGAATTAAGCCTCACGGAAAGAGAAGCTACAGCTCAACTTTTGGGTTATGAAGCAGGGACAGCTGGAAGAATCATGACCCCAGAGTTAATTTCCCTCAAAGAACATTTGACAGTAGAACAAACTCTGGGACGAATTCGTCAACTGGCGGATTCCAGTGAAATCATTTATTACTTATACGTCACGGATAATGCTCTGCACTTGAGCGGGATCGTATCATTACGGGAGTTGGTAATTTCACACCCCAATAAACCGATTGGCGAAATCATGACCCGTGAGGTAGTTTTTGTCAATACAGATACCGATCAAGAAGAAGTCGCAAGATTAATTCAACGTTATGATTTTCTAGCTGTCCCGGTAGTAGATAGAGAACAACGGTTGGTAGGTATTGTAACAGTTGATGATGTAATTGATATTCTACAAGCAGAAAATACTGAGGATATTTATGCTGTTGGTGGTGGTGTACAATCAAGTGGTGATAACTATTTCCAAATTAATTTGCTCAAAGTAGCTCGTAAGCGAGTTGTCTGGCTTCTAGTACTGTTAGTAACTAACACTGTTACGGGAGCAATTATTACAGCAGAAGAAGATATCTTGGCAAAAGTTGTGAAGCTTGCAGCTTTTATACCCCTGTTAACAGGTACTGGGGGTAACGTGGGCGCTCAGTCTTCTACAGTAGTAATTCGGGGTATGAATACTGGAGAGCTTCGCTCATTTGGAGCACTTCAAGTGGTTGGGAGAGAAGCATTAGCAGGTGCTTTATTGGGAGGTATGTTGGGTGTTATTGCTACTGTTTGGGCTGTTATGCTGCAAAAAGATTTAGCTATAGCTATTGTTGTTGGCTGCAGTTTGTTAGCAATATCAATTTTAGCTTCTGTGTCAGGTTCGGCATTACCATTTTTGTTTCGCTTGCTTCGTTTGGATCCAGCGTTGATGTCAGCACCATTTATTACCACTGCAGTAGATGTAGCGGGGGTTTTAATTTACTTTAATTTAGCACGCTTAATCTTAAATATTTAAGTTTATATTTGATTGAAATGTTCGCATTACATCTTAAGATTAAATCTTCAAATTAAATATTTAAAATTAAATATATAAACTTAAATCTTCCAGCTTAAATTTTCCAGCTTAAACCTTCTAGTTGTTAGACATCAAGTTTGAATCGTAACAAATTAATAATATAGCGGATTGCAACTAAGTGAGGTA
>JGI1201J43222_100360_pt1 | contig 10951 bp, 3 predicted proteins | sample MastesBC008_FD_43222 | JGI IMG/M metagenome (IMG submission 43222) | reverse complement strand
GAATTTTTCTCCTCTGAAGTCAGGTCGGGAGACATTTTATCAGAAGAATTTTTATTTCCTGAATTCATATCAGGAGACATCTTATCAGATGAGTTTGAAGAATCGACTGGTACAGATTTTGGCTCTGGATTATAGGTTGGTAAAGGATTTTCGACAGATTCTTTCTTACTACCTAAACCAGTCAATGTATCAACATCACCTTTTCCTGAGTCACCAACGAGGATGTCTTTAGTACCATTGAGGTTGTCATTCCCATTATGTTTACCAAGAAGTTCATCGCCTTGAACATCATGATTATATTTTTTAAAAATGTCTTGATATCTGCTGAAAATATCGTGATGTAGATCGTGGATGTCATATATATGATCTGTTGAATCACCTAAAAGCTTTTCTCTTCTTTCTAAGAATCCATCAATATGATCTTGAATTTTGAGAGTAAGTGCTTTATGTCCCTTATCCGAACTGAAAGGCTTATCTTCTAAAGGATTACCTGAATCAGTGAATACATCTAAACCTTGATGTAGGGTATGGACGTCGGGGGTGTGAGAATGTGTGAAATCCAAGGCTTTTCCTCAATTAATTCCTTAGTTAGCTTAGTTATCTTTGCAACCGAGAACGATACGACTGAAGCTATCATTCTGTGTCAAATACAGAAAAACTGAAAAGCAATTCAGTCGTCATTAGACTTACCTCTTTCGGGAATACACCACATGCTTATTTCACGTCAGAAAACTATATTGTAGACGCGATATCACTCCTCTTCACAGGATTAATACTGTTCGTCAACGACGACCATTATTAATATTTGCCATCGTAAATACATGAATAATTAGCTTGAACACAAACATCTATAAATCGTAGGATTTTCCGATCTCATAATCGTCACATACTCCCAAAAAAAACTAGGCTGTTTGGTATGCAATTTTGGTAGATGTGTATCCTAGCAGATGTTTCCTTTTTTGTGAAACCGACTAACTAATTTTCATCGTATTTCTGAGTACGGCTGAAAATTACACACCAAGATTGCAAGATTTAACTGTGGTTAAATCTATCTTTAGTATTAGCTAAGAACAAGCATTTGTGAAGATAGTTTATTGTTTTTTTTAGATTAAGATGAAAATAAAATTTTTATACAAAATTCATTACAGGTGTTAGTTAAAAACTTGACATTCCTTAGCTGCTCCCAAAATCAAATTTATATTGGCTAGTCAGATAATATATTTTTAAAACTCTATTGAATTTTAATTATTTTGTTGGAACTAAAAATTTTCGAGCACAAAGATAAAAATACTACATCTGTTTGTAGTTTGATGAACCTATAAATCCAGGAATAAAATTCTCATTAAAAGCCTGAAACAACCTCCATATATAGTTATGGACTTTTATTTAGTGTTGAAATGAATTAATCAATTACATAATCAGAAGTTATGTAAGCCTGCGTCAAATCTAAATATAACTTTTAATAGATTTTTCTTTAAATCAAAATTCGATCAAAGTCTATGTATTTTAGGTGACAATTTTTGATCAAGGTTCGCCAATTAAACTCATTAGCTTTATTTATTTTATTTTATATTTTGATTGTTAATTTATCTCTTTAAAAAGTAGTTTGTATTTGTAGTTACACTATTAATGGTGATATAAATATACATATACTTAGCTTCAGGATTATATATTTTTTACATTATAATTAATTTTGCTATAGAAGAAACTAGATATTTAGTGGATCCATTGTATATTCTCAGGCATTTTAGTTAAGTTTTATTAATCAATGACTCTAAGAGCAATTAAAATCTACTATTTGTCAGTTGTTTAATTCTTTAGGTTGTTATGGTTGATTGACAATTTTCGTAACAAAAATGTTAAAAACTAGGAGCAAAAAATTATTAATGCATCTAAAGGTAGAGGACTGACAAAAAGTTTGATAACAAAAAGTTTGGTAAATAATTAAAAACCATAACCTAAAGAAAAAGTCACTCCATTTTCTTGTAGGCTGTTTCCATTAATTTTGGTATTAGTCAAGGGAATACCATAATCTATACGAGCATTGAACCTGTCTCCAGCATTAAAATTTAATCCCATCCCAACTGAGACTAAAGAGTCAATATCAACTGCTTCATTGTTTCTATTCCAAGGTAAGCCTAGATCGATAAAAGGGATTATTTGTAATAGACCGTCTAGTTTATTCATTCGCAGGACTGGAATTCTTAATTCAGCAGAAGCAAATAATCCACTGTTGGACAAACTGACATCTCTTCGATAGCCTCTGACACTAGTTGCACCACCCAAACGAAATTGCTCTAGAGGAACTAATTTATCTGCAAGTTGAATCTCTCCTCGTAAGATAAAAAGAAAATCTTTATCTAGCTGACGCGCCCATTGATATTGTCCTCGCCAAGCAACAAAATTACTATCTGGAGGATTATCATTAATAGTGGCATCAAAAATATCTACTCCCACACTAAGCTGCGATCGCAATGCTAAAACGCTACGGTCGCTGCGTTCTGTATATTCTTGGAAAATTCGCAAAGCACTAATATTAGTATTACCAGAATCATCTGCACCTATGGATAAAGGAAAAGGAATATCCAGTAAAGAAGTCTCGCTGTGCTGACGAGAAAAGCTAACTCCTAAGGCTAATTCGCGATTGGGTTTATAGATAATTGGCTGTCGAAAGCTAAGTTGGTAGTAGTTTGATTTAGTTTCGATATCTAAGGGTGTGAAAGGATTTTCGACAATGTCATTAGAATTGAAACCATAGGCAAAACTAATAGTACCGTTTTTCGCATTAATTGGAAATGTATAACCAATATCAAATCCGTTACTACCTTGAGTATTTGTATAGTTTAGTTGGAACTTATCCCCAAATCCCAGAAGATTAGAATGGTTTAAAGCGATATTACGACTATTAGATCCAATTGAAGGTGATTTATGGTTGTCTAAAGAGGAGGATAAACTAAAAGCATTAGCTTCTTTAAGTTCTATATCTAGACGACTCATACCAGGAGCTAAACCTGCAGATAATTCTGCTGAAATATTGTCAATGAGGGGGTCGAGGCGCAATATTTGCAAACGTTCTAACAGTTGCTTTGTTTGCAGTGGGGTTGGAAGAGAACTAAGACGAGAAGCTATGTAGCGATCGCTCAGGCGCTTATTACCATTTACCTTAATAGATTCTATTCCACCTTCCAATACTTCTATTTTGACTATACCATCTTGTAATTTTTGGGCTGGCAAATAAGCACCGGAATTTACATAACCATTATCTATATACAGTTTGGAGATAGACGAGCGCAATTCGTATAGCTCTGCTATTGTAACTGACTTTCCTTGAAATTTTTTAATGAGTTGGGAAATTTCACTTTGAAATAGACTATTACCTACAACTTCAATCTTTTTGACTTTAATCGGGTCAAGAACAATATTAAATTTTGAGTATTGAGAAGCTTCTTGAACTTTTTGATTCTCTATAGCTGTAGGAAAATTTTGATTGGAGATATCTAGATTAATAGGAGAATTTTCCAGCTTATTTGGGAAAAATTGTCGATTTTCTTGCTCTATATGATTATTGAAGTCTATAGGATTAAAATCTACAGCAGTTTGCGCTTGAGAAGTTTTAATATTACAGATATTAACAATAACAATAAGACTTAAACTATACCCAAAATTTAAAAAGTATTTGTGTAGAAGATTTTTGTATAAAAAGTATTCACAAATGCTCATATTAACTTTATTGGAAGATGCAATACTTGAGTTATCCCTACTTCTCCAGTCAAGACATTGCGTTAGAATTATTTCCCATCTTCTTACAAATTCTTTAGAGAAAGAGAAAGGGAATAATTTGAGAGTTACTTTCCTCAGAGAAGGTGTCCCCTGATTTTGTCTTGAGTTTATAAAGTCATCACCTACTAAAACATTGGAGGATTCAAGATTACTCTTTAACTTCATAGTTAGTTGAAGCTAAGCCTCATTGGTAAGACACCCTATTTTAAGTAACCAATAAGTAAAGCACCTGAGTAATTTTGACTAGAAGAAATTCAATTATGTATTTCAATGATATAAAAATACACTCAAGTTGAAGAAGCAAATAAAAGTGATAATGGAGTTTTATTAAAACAAGGTAAGAATCCCTGTATTGACCATAAGTACAGCGGAAAATCCTCACGACTAAAGAAAATTTTACGATTTAAATTATTGATTTAAAGTGAAAAAATTACTTATTCCCACCCTTGACATTACTCATTTTGCTATAGCTCCCGCAAAGGAAAAAATAACAAAGCTTCAAGAAATAGCTCATTCTATTTGTACAGCATTAAGTACTTATCCTCATTTTGTGGTTGTCAACGGCTATGCTCCTATTGAAGATCGCACCAACTTGGTCAACCTGTCCCAAGCTATTTATGCAATTTGTTCGGGAAAATCCACTTTAAATTTTAGTTATGAAAACCAAGTAAAAGTTTCCTTTACACAAGTGCGAATTAATCAAACAAAACCTACAACAAGTGGAAAAGTTACCCAGTATAGCCGAACTCACCTACCTTTAGCACTCCATACCGATTCATCTTACATGGATAGGCCCCATAATTTGGTTGCATTTCAGTGTATCGTTGCAGATAATAGAGGTGGTGAGTCTATTATGATTCCCATTGAAGATATCTTACGACAAATTGATAGCGAGAATCTTGAATTATTGAGAGCTTCAGTATTTCCGTTTGGGGATAATATATATCCCATTATTTCTGGTGTCGCAGGAGATGAGCAAATTCGTTACTATCGATCGCAAATCGACCGCACCCTAGAAATTAAAAAATTATCTTTATCTAGAAAATATCGTAGTGCGATCAATAATCTAGACACCGTGCTTCAGAAGTCTGCACAATTGATGCAGTTTTCTCTGCAACCAGGACAAATTGTGTTTATGCACAATAAAAAAGTACTACATGGACGGACTGGATTTCCTCTAGATAGCGATCGCTTACTTTACAGAGTTCGCCTCCATGTCAACAGTTTTGAATTTGAATCTGCTAATCAAACTCAGACATCAGAATATATTCGCGACTCAAAGACATCTATTTTAAAGGGTCAGAGTAAGCAAGAAGATTTAGTTTACAAGGATAAGGATATTGATTCTTCAACTATCCAAGAAATAAAAGATTTCCACGAATTTACAAAGGTACTCAAACCGAGTAATCATCCTAGTGGTTCACCATTTAATAATGCAACTCTACTCAATATCTATGGTCAATTTTTACTGAGTAAAGGAAAATTTCCACAAGCAGCTAAAGCTTTTCTCCGTTGCTTAAAAATTTCTCCTAATGATTACGAAAGTGGTCTAGCCTTGTCTAGTCTTGCTGATGCTAGCGGAGACTATAATGCAGCCCGCGCTATATTAAATCAGGTTGCTCGAAGTCATCCTCTGATTTGGGAAGGAAAACCAGATCCTCAGAAGTCAACATTATTAAGAATTCGAGGAATAGAAGGATCGGCTTATCGCATTATTCAACAATATGACGGTACTTACAAAAACCTATTGCGAGGTGGTCATTTCTCTATTAAGGACTTTGTCAACCGGAAAAGATATAACTTGATGACTCTCAATCTGTTGGAAAATAATATTGACGAGTTAAAAGATATTTCCAACTTTGATCTAATTCTCAACACAATTGCTTGTCCAGACTTGAAACGAGTATCACTAATTACTGCTGCTAGATTTTTAGATCGCTATCCTAATATTCCTGTCATTAATCATCCTCATCAGGTTCTGGAAACAACCCGCGAACGTAACGCATTGCGACTTAACTTGATTCCGGGTGTCAAATTCCCCAAAACAGAAAAACTCAAGTGGGATGGTGTTTCTGTAGATGCGATCGCAAACGAAATCTTTGGTTTGGGGTTTGTTTTTCCTGTTATCGTTCGTCAAGTGGGTTCCCAAACTGGATCTACAGTTAAACTTGTTAATAATAAACAAGCACTTTGCTCTCATTTCCAAAATATACCAGCTAACAGAGAGTACTACATCATTCAATTCCAGGATTACCGTAATGAGCAGAATGTTTTTAACAAAATCCGAGTGTTTTTTATCGATGATAATTTCTATCCAGTAGCAAACTTATTCAATGATTCTTGGAATGTTCATTCGGGAGACCGTTATAGCATCATGGACAAAAACCAATGGACACAAGATAAAGAACAGTCTTTTTTGAACGATCCTGTCAGCTATATCAGTAGGGAAAACTTTGATAAACTCTGTAAAATTCGCGATCTAGTTGGTCTTGATTTCTTCGGAATTGATTTTACAATTCTCCAAGATGGAACATTATTTATCTTTGAATTGAATGCTGCGATGAGACATAACTTTGACCATGCGAAGAATTTTCCTTATACAGAACCTCACTTAAGGAAAATATCTAATGCTTTTGATGCTATGGTTCAAAGGCGTTTAAAAAAATCTAATGAAAAGGACTACTAGAACCTGAAGATGTTAAAAATAGATTTCTATGTTATTAGATATGCTGGTTTTATATATTGCTGCTTAATAGATTGCTTAGGCTATTATGATTACTGGAATTAATCATCTCACCTGGAATGTCAAAAATATAGATGTCGCTTTTGACTTTTATGTAAATATTCTGGGTTTAAAACCAATAATGAAATCCAACAAGAGTGCATATTTTTTAGCCGGAAATGTTTGGTTAGCTGTGACTAAAGGCGAAAAATGCTTAGATCGAGGATACGACCATATAGCTTTTGATTTGGATAAGAATAATTTTGATTCATTGGTTGAAAAGTTGAAGCAAAACAATATTCCTGAATGGAAAGAAAACAATTCAGAAGGAGAATCATTTTACTTTCTCGATCCTTCTGGTAATAAATTTGAACTGCATTACTCGAATTTAGAATCAAGAATTAAGTACGGTAAAGAAAATTGGGGGAATGATATTGAATGGTATGTATAAAGTTATTTTTAGCTTTAAATCTGCGACTTAAGCAATCAACACCTGATATTTGTTATGTAAAACTATCGGGAAAGTGAAATGAACACTTTCCCAATTAATTTTTTTAGTTGTGGTAAATGCAATAATTTTGATAATCCTGTAAACATTCTTAGCTAGTTTTCCCTGAATTACTTCAGCAAATCAAAGTGTAACTTTAGTTAAATTTTGTAGCCTGATAGTTAAAAAAGAATTGAAAGTTTCGAATTAGACATACTCAAAAGCACTGTCACTAAGATTTAAGGTGATGTTATCTTCTAGAATTGCTACTAAATCTCCATCGCGGGAAAGGAAGATATTATCTCCTTGCTGCTGTTGTTGATAATCTTCAGCAACTCCATGAAGTTGGAGAAAATCAACTGTAGAATCAAAATCTTTGATTAGAGCATAATCTTGATGACCAGCTGTAGCATAGTAGGCTTGGTTTGCATCTCCCAAGATAAACTTATCTGCACCATCAACACCGGTTAAGATATCTTTTTCATAGTAACCAGCAACTACTTCATCAGTACCATTGATGACGTCATTACCAGCACCGCCAGAAATAGTATCATTACCACCATTACCAGTTATATGGTCGTTACCAGCGTCAATATTATTACTACCATTAGCGGTAGATAATTTAATCTCAATAATTCCTCTTAGAGGTATATTTTTCTTATCACCCCATTGATTTTGATAATTCATCCTGACATAATCGCCACCATTGACATTATTCGGTTCTCCAGGGACCCAATTAGTATATGTAAGAGCTTCTCCGCTGCTCCACTCAAATTGTCCTTCGACATTTTTGTCGGTTAGACCAATCCACAATTCTTCGGTACTACCAAAAGTTGTTTTCAACCACTCTTCTTCTGAAGCATCATTGATTGTGACTAAGTTACCACCAATACTTTCCGCATAGGCTTGTGCTACATTCCAAGTCATTGCAGTATCAGTAACAATATACTTACTACCGTTATACACTGCACCATCAATTCCGGAAGTAGAAGATGAAACCTGCTCAACATCTACCACTAAGCGAGGAGCCTTAGCACCTTCTGCAGAGTCAAAATCAACTCCATCAGATCCTGTGGGTAGAAAAGCCCATCCATAATTACTAGTGGGGTCCGTTTGCCAAGATTTTAAGCTTTCTGTAACATCAATTCTCAAAATACCTGCACTAACAGAACCAGTAGTAGCAACTGCTGTATTAGATGCTTCTACACCATTGGCTGATACTCCGTTATCATAAGTGTCCCAAGAATACCAAGTAACATTATCTGACCAGCTTTTAAGCATTTCATGGACCTTAAAACTACTACCCGGATCAGAAACATCAAGTTCTAAGAAGGCAGAGTTAATGGTACCGTCCAGAGCAATTTGACCTTCTTGAGCACCAAAGATATCTTCAAAGCGAATTAAACTATGAATTGGATAACCCAAGTCATTGCTATCTATATTGAGGGAAGTTGCATTACTATAGCTTGTGGTCCAATAGTACCCATTTAACTGAGTGTCAACTGTTCCGTTGTAGCCATTAACTCCTTGCTGGAAAGTTAAGGTTTGAGGAGTTTTAACAGCAATACCATCGTCTATATCATCACCATAGATTGAATCATTACCAGAGTTACCGTAAATTTGGTCATCTCCTGATCCACCGACAATAGTATCATTACCACCAGCGCTAGACCAGTCAATTTCAATAATGCCTCGGAAAGATGCATTTGTGGTTACATCATCCCACTTATTTGTATTAGGATCCCAGATATGACTCAAGATAGCGTAGTCTTGGTTTCCTTGAGAATCATCCGGTTGATTGGGAGCCCAATCGGTATAGATGCCATCATTGGTATTACCGAGAACCCAATCTACAACTTGACCGCTAGCCCATTTCCAGGTTCCTTCAGTTTCCGCATCAGAGAAACCAATAAAGAGAGCTTCTGTAGTACCAAAGGTATCTTTCAACCATTGGTTTTCAGCAGCATCGTTAATAGTAACTAAGTTACCACCGTAACTTTCAGCTTCAGCTTGTGCTTCTGTCCAAGTACCAGCCTGACTTAAGATATAAGTACTCCGACCATAGTTAAAACTACCAGCAATATTAATTGGGGCAATATTACTCGAATCGTTTGCCTCATCTTCCCCGAAGATAATATCATTACCTTCACCACCATCAATCCCATCATTACCATTACCACCTCTGAGGATATCGCTATTTGCTCCCAGTTCTATTGCAGTAGCTGTTGTATCAGTGGCGTTGGAAGTAGTATTAGAAGTATCGTTAGTATTAGGAGTGTCAGTAGTATTGGAATTTCCAGTGATATCGGAAGTATCAGTAGAAACTTCCACAGGAACAAACTCAATATAGTCAATAAAACCTTCTGGAGTAAAATCTGCCAAACTATCAATACCGAAGGTGTCACCTTGACTCAATTGAACGTTATTAATAGTGCGCTTAGTAAAGTTTCCTGCTTCTAATTGAGAATCATAAAGAACATCATCAAGTTTCCAGTTATCAATTTCAACTCCGTTTACTTTAACTTTTATCCTGCCCTGATTATATTTTGATTCGCCAACTTTCCCGATATCATGATAACCAACAATTACATTATAGAGTCCAGATTCCAGATTAAAAGTTGTATTTCCGTAAATCCATTGGTTATCTGAATTGGGTCCAATTAACTTACCACCAGAGGCGTAAGTTTTACTTTCTTCCTTATACACTCCCGTCCAATTCATTTCTTCAGCTTCAAGTCGAACAGGGTCTTTTTCTAAAGTTACATTGTTGTTGTTAACGATGGGAACGAAATCAACATAGTCGATGTAAGCTTTATCGTATACGACACTGCCACCATCGTCATCATCATCACCACCACTACTAGCTGCGTAAGCAACTGTATTTAGAAATAAAGATTCACCACCGTTAAGACTAACTTCACTGGCAATAGTCCTGGTTTTAAAGTTGGAAACACCAGGAGATGTACTTCCCGAAGTTTGATTTAAATACCAATCATCTATTGTACTGGATCCTAAAGAAGCTGTAATCCTAGCATTACCATAAACATCGTGATAGCCAATCACAATATTGTATAGTCCTGCTTGTCCGTTAAAAATGGTACTGATGTTAGCTGTAGAATTAGTCTGAACCAGAGTCCCACTAGAAGCTAGATTGTAGTTTCCAGACAAGGTCATATTTTCTGCTTCGATTCTCATTGGGTCTTGAGCAAGTTCGACAGTAATGACTTCTTCAGTTGTAGTATCAGTTTCAGGAGTAAATAGACCGATCAGAGGAGTTAAATTATTGCCAAAGGCTTTTTGTAATATCGCAGAGTAGCGATCGCCGAAGATAAAATCATCACCGCTACCACCATTTCCAATATCTTTTCCTTCTCCCCCAACCAATAAATCTTTTCCTGCTCCTCCTTCTAAAGCATCATTTCCTTTTCCGCCGATTAAAGCATCGTGTCCTGTATCTCCATTGAGGAAATCTCTACCTTCTCCTCCGTCCAAGTAATCATCATGTTCGCCGCCCATCAGGACATCTGCGCCAGCTTCGCCAAGCAATACATCTTCACCAGATTCACCAGATATCAGGTCATCTCCTTTCCCACCTTTGATCGAATCATTACCATCAAAGCCAAAGATAGTGTCATAACCTTCGCCACCAATTATAGTGTCGTCTCCTTCGGCTCCATCAACTAAGTCATCACCTTTACCAGAAACTATATTGTCGTTGCTGGTGTCCCCACCAATGATGTCATCTTCATGACCTCCAGTAATGTCTCCGTAAATAACATTAGTTATCTCACTGTTATTCTGTCCTGGTAATCTAATGTCTGTGAAGTTTCCATTATCTTGACTCGCAAAGAATACTTCTTGCCACCAAGAGTTACCTCCCTCATTATCTTGCGACCACCATTCATAGAGTTCTTGCCAGGAAGAATTACCTCCCTCATTATTTTGTGACCACCATTCATAGA
>JGI1201J43222_100357_pt1 | contig 11010 bp, 6 predicted proteins | sample MastesBC008_FD_43222 | JGI IMG/M metagenome (IMG submission 43222) | reverse complement strand
TCAGAAGTCAGAAGTCAGGAGTCAGAATAGTGCGCAATAGCGCACCGCTTTGCTAACAGAAGTCAGAAGTCAGGAATAGAATACTCTTTGCACCTGGTTTGTAGCGTTTGAGGTGACCTCACTTACTTGCAATCAGCTATAAATTTCTATACTTTAAACGATTGCATTTTATATTTGTAAGTTACTTAAATCCCTTAATAAACAATATCGCTTAGAAGGATATAAAATCTCAAAAGCTGTATCTTAATGACTAATATTCATTAATTTCAATGGAAATATTAATCATAAATAATTTATACAATTATTTCCAAGTAGTAGGGGCGCACCGAAGTACGCCCTAATAACCATTTACTTACAAATAATGTATGTATAAAAGTCACTTAAGCTACACCAAAAGCAACTTAAAAATCAGTGTAGTTATCAATGGCATTTTTCATCTTATCCAAAACTTCTGTAACGGGTATACTTCCCAATTCACCAGAAGCACGGGTACGGATACTCAAAGAATTTGACTCTACTTCTTTAGCTCCCACTACCGCCATGACAGGAATTTTTTCCTTCTCGGCATTACGAATAATCTTACCGAGTCTGTCACCACTTTTATCGACTTCAGCCCGAATTCCCAAAGCTTGCATTTTTGCTACTACCTCATTCGCAAAATCTACCTGGGTTTCTGTAACTGGTAATAATCTGGCTTGAACTGGCGCTAACCATAAAGGAAAATCTCCCGCATATTCCTCAATCAAAATCCCGATCAGACGCTCCAAGGAACCAAAAGGTGCGCGGTGAATCATGATGGGATGCTGACGAGAACCATCTTCGGCGACATATTCCAAGTTAAATCTTTCTTTTGATGGCAAATTATAATCTACCTGTACCGTTCCTAATTGCCATTCTCTTTCCAAAGCATCTTTAACGATAAAATCTAACTTGGGTCCGTAAAATGCTGCTTCACCAATTCCCTCGAAGTGTTCCATACCCAAGGTTTCTACAGCACGACGGATCGCATTTTGTGCTTTTTCCCAAACCTCATCAGAACCAATATATTTATCCTTATTATCAGGGTCGCGGAAACTGAGCCTAGCTTTGAAATTCTTGTCCAGTTTCAACTTCTTAATAACGGATAAAATCAAATCTACTACGTTGAGAAATTCGCTATCAAGCTGTTCTGGAGTGACAAATATATGTGCGTCATCTTGAGTAAATCCACGTACCCGCGTCAATCCACCTAGCTCTCCTGACTGTTCGTAACGGTACACAGTACCAAATTCCGCCATCCGCATTGGTAATTCTTTATAGGAGCGCAGCTGGCTTTGATAAATTTGGACGTGGAAAGGACAATTCATCGCTTTAAGAACAAAACCCTGTTCTTGTTTTGCTGCTTCTTCATCCTCTGCCATCATTGGGAACAGATCATCTTTATATTTTTGCCAATGTCCAGATTTTTTAAATAAATCTATTCGACCAACATGGGGCGTTACAACCTGTTGATAACCACGTTTGATTTGCTCTCCTTTCAGAAAATCTTCCAGAATTGTCCGCAGCAAAGTTCCTTTGGGAGTCCATAAGGGTAAACCCGGTCCAACAATATCAGTAAATACAAATAATCCTAGTTCCTTACCGAGTTTACGATGGTCGCGACGTAAAGCTTCTTCTTTACGACGTTTGTACTCGGTTAATTGTTCGGGAGTTTCCCAAGCAGTACCGTAGATACGTTGCAACTGAGCTTTGTTTTCATCACCGCGCCAGTAAGCACCTGCTACGCTTTCTAAAGCGATCGCTTTGGGGGTTAAATCCTTAGTGTTTTCCAAATGAGGTCCAGCACATAAATCCCACCATTCTTCTCCTAGGTGGTAAATGGTAATTGGTTCCTCTTTAATATCATCGAGAATTTCTAACTTGTAAGGTTCGTTAATTTCTTGAATCCGGCGTTTTGCTTCTTCCCGGCTAACCTCTTCTCGAACGACAGGTAATTTGCGTTTAATAATTTTTACCATCTCTTTGTAGATGGCTTTTAAATCCTTATCGGTAAATGGTTCTGGATTTTCAAAATCGTAGTAAAAACCATTCTCAATCCAGGGACCAATTGTAACTTGCGCCTTAGGAAACAGCTTTTGTACAGCCATCGCCATCACATGAGATGTAGTGTGACGAATCTTTTTCAGATTTTCCGATTCGCTAGTACGGGGTAAATAGATTTTTTTTGGTTCTTCCGACTGATTTTCTTCAGATTTCGGCGATATCGGCTGTTTAAGCATTGGCGAAGTAACTACCTATTATTAAGTGATTTCAACTGCATATATATTAACCAGACTTACATCAACTCACACCATATGAATACAAAGCAAAGTTAAGTCTGATAAGTAATAAGTTATTTTCAAAGTAAATTATGAGAGGTTTCTGACTGTTGAAAGAGTCTCAGACATCTAACAATACTAGATCTATCTCTACTACAGTTCCAAAATTTAAATTGAAGTTAGAAACCAAAATCGAAAACTAAAAAATAGTTCTACTGTTAACTTTATAGAAAACTATAAATTACTCAGACTTTTTTGAAATTTTATTTCAGTTTTAGTTCGTAGCTTGATTCAGGCGATAAATTGAGATTTAGTCGAAATATTCCGCCATATCAAAAATTTTCATTATTTCTGTAAAACTTGGTCTAAGGTTAGTCTAGAGCTTTTGGAAATTACATTGATTGCTTAATTAATGGGTATAAATTAATGGGTACAAATTCTACTACAACTTTTTCCGCAAAAATCTCTTTCCTAGAGTCTATCAGCTGCTGTAATCATTAACTTTTTCTCAAGGCTCACCTTTTAAAGTCTCATCTTAAGACTAATAAATCATATTGTAGTCAGCAAAAGTGTTATATCGTCCATTGCTCTTTATCATTTCTTCAGATTTCGTCTGAATTGACTCAATTAGCTCCTCTTACACCCAAAGCAATTGTTAAAAAAATGTTAAAAAATTAAAACATTTTGGGATTGAAAATCTGAATGTCACTCACTGCGGTTCTGCTCAAGGAATCCAAAACTCCAAGGATATTAGAGCTAAAAACTCAGTTTGTAACAAAAATTAGAGCGATAAGTAGTTCCGATAGTGAATTGGTTTTTGATTCGATGTCAAGCTTGTCACACAGTCAGAGATATGGGTTGGGTCTCAAACCCCAATATTTCCCTGAGTTTTTCACACTCCTTCCTTTGGGTATATACATAAAAACTTCATAGTTTAATATAATAATTGTGTAGTATTGTTAACATTTTTTTTAATGTATATGGTTTAGGGAAAACATTTACTAAACATTAAGAATAGTAAAGAACGTTAATATTAGTAAGAAACTTGGAATAATCCTTCTCATTTATGCGAGACTCGAAATTACCGGACTCAGAGTTACTTAAAACGGTATTGCAACCGTTGTTAGAAGATTTTCAATATTGGTTTGCACGCTCGCGTGAATTTCTTGAAAAGGAAAAACTTGAGTTCATGAGTGGTGAGGAACAATCTGCCCTACTCGCCCGAGTTAAGCAGGCTCAAGAAGAAGTAAATACAGCAAAAATGCTGTTTAGTGCAACTGAAGGACAAGTTGGAATAGATATGGATACTTTGATACCTTGGCACCATGTGGTAACAGAATGTTGGAAAGTCGCTATGCGGTTTCGTTCTCAACAAGCTAAGGGGCATTAAGACGACACGATAGTTTGTCAGATGATAAAACACTTTAAACGTTGAACTTCAAAGTAGCTCTAGCAAACGTCTAAAGATACTTTGAGGCGATACAACGGTAGAGTTTTTAAGTACTTGAATTCTGTTGTATCATAAATCACTTGTCCGTATTTATGTGGATAAGCGAAATCATAAAATATTCAATTTTGAAACTTGCTTCTCTTGGAGGAACACCCTATGCTACACCTGCTTTACATTCTTGTTTTTACAATCCTTGCTTTAATAGCTGTTGCGAATTTAATCCGCAATCTAGTAATGTTCAGTTTTGATTCGGAGCAAAATTACCCTGGAAAAACTTCTTCTGTAGCAAATAATGGTAATTTAGCTTACATGGCAACAAATAAACAGCATCCAGAGTTACTGGATGAAGCGGGTAATTTGATTAAAGAACCATTATTAGTAATGCGTTCGATTAATGTTGAAGATGCACGCCAAAAGCTTGATGCACTTTATGAAGCTTCTCCTGGGAAGAAAAGAGATAATAGAGAAGAAAGTTAAAGTTAAATATTTAGCTTAGCAATATACCAAATACTACCCGCATTCAAGGTTATCTTTGTTAAATGCTAGGTAATAAAGACTAATAATATCCATCTAATTCAAGTTAGGAGTAAGGTTTTTCTATCTGTGACTCCTAACTTTTAGTTGTTTGGGGAGTAGAGAACAGGGAATAGGGAGCAGGTAATACAAAGAAGGGGAATAAATAATAAAAGATATATCCTAATCCAACAAACTAGTACCTCTGCGCGGAAGTCACCAGCTATCGTCTACTCTTTAGAGTGGAGTGCAACCTATGTCCAGTTTTGGATAGGTTTTACACAAGTGTCTTGAATTATGAAAAAACTACACACCAATCTTTAAGAAAGGTGTGTTTTTATTTTGAATTTGCTGGGTCATGCTTCAATGACGACGCGCAAATTACCCCGTTTTTTGGCTACGCGACAAGCTGTAGTATTTCCAGAACGCTCGAACTCCAAATCGAGGATTGTCCCACCAACTCTTAAGTTTTGTAAGGACAACCTGTTAATTGATTCTGGCAAAGTGGGGTCAATAATCCGCAAGCAATTGTTAGGTGCATCGGGAACCAAATTAACGATCATATGTAATAGTTGGAAAACACTTCCAGTCGCCCAAGCTTGAGGCGTACAAGCAACGGGATATTGTACGGGAGCATTTTCGCCATTACGTTCGTAACCACAGAATAATTCCGGAGGACGTTGATAAGCTTGCTGAGAAGTCATATCAAACAAACCTTCAAAAATTTCTAAAGCTTGATCGACAAGACCTAGCGATCGCAGTCCCATAGCAATTAAAGCATTATCATGGGGCCACACAGAACCAATATGGTAACCCATAGGATTATATGCGGGAGACAAACTACTTAAAGTTCGAATTCCCCAACCGTTAAACATATCTGGTGCGCGCAATCTTTCCGCAACGCTGTAAGCTTTTTCAGGAGAAAATAAACCCAAATGCAGGCAGTGACCAGGGTTAGAAGTAATACTATCAACCTGCTTACCCTCACCATCCAAAGCTAAAGCACAAAAATCTTGGTCTTCAATCCAAAAGTCCTTATTAAAATTCTGCTTGAGGTTTCTGGCTTCTTCTTGCCAGCGATCTGCTAGATCCAAGCGCTTTTTCATTTTGGCTATTTCAGCCAATCGAAGTTTTGCAGCGTAAACGTAAGCTTGAACTTCGCAAAGAGTAATCGATCCATGGGCTAATTCTCCTTTGCGGTCAACAACACAATCTCCGGAATCCTTCCAACCCTGATTAACCAAGCCACCTTTTGATTTGCGGAAATAGCTTAGATAACCGGTAATTTTCATATTACGGTCAATCCAATTCATTGCAGCCAAAGCATTTGGCCATAGTTGCTCTAGAGTTTCGCCATCATGGGTCCAAGCATAATACTCACAATAGAGCATTATCCATAATGGTGTAGCATCAACAGTTCCATAATAAGGAGTATGGGGTATTTCTTGAGTTCGAGCTAGTTCACCCCAACGCAGCTCGTGTAAAATTTTACCTGGTTCTTCTTCGCGCCATTCGTCGTCAACTTTACCTTGATAGTGGGCTAATAATTTCAGAGTTTCTTTGGCAATTTGCGGATTTAGCATTAAGGTTTGGGAAGCCGTAATCAAGGAATCTCGACCAAATAAAGCTGAGAACCAAGGAACCCCTGCCGAAACGGTTTTATACTTGCCAAAAGATTGGCGCAATAAATACATATCCTGCTCAGCTCTTTCAATCACGCGATCAAAAGTTCCTTTGTCCGAGCGAATTTTAGTAATATGTTGTCCCCAATGTTGCTCCTCCATTAATTCAGCAGATCTTGCTTGAACTAAAGTCACAGGAGAGCTAACAATGGAACTAGATTTATTATTTGTTAATAAATTTATTCTATAACCTAACCTTTGGGTTTCGTGGGAAGCCAACTCTAACTGCCACACAGCAGTATAACCTTTAAAATAATCGGGCTGTCGATGTTGAAAATGGATACGCGATTCCATTATCAACCCGTCAAGACCTTGATAGGCCATAGTTAAAGCTTTATCTTCTTCAGCCTCAGATAATTTCTGATTTTGGGAAGTGCTGCTACCATCACCATTAGTAGTATTTTCTTCCAGTGGATTTTCTACCAAACGCAACAGTCTACCCCTTTGGTTTCGACCATAACCGCGCACTTCAAACAAATCGGCAAAATCTGCCTCAAAACTTATACTTAATTCAAAACTCGCGCTGGAGGTACCGTAGTTAGATATTTCTAATTCTTCAAATAATGCACCGTTAAGTACTATCTCACGCCGAATACCTACTGTATCAGGCTTTAATCCTTCATTTATTTTTGGATTAGTACATAAGACGGAGAGGGAAAATCCTTTATCTGCTGTAGAACTCAATAGTACTGGTGATCGCCCTTCAATTTGTAGCTCCAAACGATTAATGAACCGGGTATCGGAACAAAATAATCCCATACTAGGATTATTATCACCTAAGGAACATCCAGTAATATTACCTAAAGTATCTGTTACTAAAAATAAATCATCATCCTTAACAGTCAATGTTGGCTGCGGTCTTTCACTCACAACACAAGGCCATTCTGGGATGGGCATTTGCTCTGCATAAATGAAAGTTTTTCCGTCTAAAATGATGTTTTCTGATGTCATAAATGTATCTAAACTCATCCGCTTATTTACGTGTATGTCCTAGGATTTCTTAGACTCTTTCAGCCCAACAGGAAAAATATGCTGTTTACAGCTGCTTGAACTATTTGAACAAAAACAAGCAATAAAACAACGGTTCTCAATTTAAATAATCAAATCTTTATCTATCTAACCGCTGTCTAAAAGTATCAATAGAAACATTTTACGCATAAGTGTAAATTGTCGTTTCATTTGCATACAATAAAATACTCAAACTAATTTGGGTGGGACAATTACATGGAAAAATGACATGGGAAAATGCTTGAATTCATATCAAGCCGTATTTTGAGAACACCAGAAATAAAAATAAAAAATAAAAATATCTATAACTTTAGTCAATGGCCAGAAGTTGTAGAGTCGGAAATTTAAACTAAATAATTAGTTTACGAGGTTACCAGCTGATCGTAAACACGGAAAAAGTTTTGGGCATATTTTTGAGTTAGATTAGCTAGCAGGTGCTCTTCAAATCATTAATTAAATTTATTATATCCCTAGCTAATTATAAGATTTTTTGTGTAAAACAACTTCATCAACGGCATAAGTAATTTTGGTAAGGTTGAGAAAAAGATTTGTAGAATAGGGATTGGGAATGCTTCCTTACCCATTTTGATTTACCCCATCCGATCGGTTTTAAATCTCTTCAACAGCTTATTAAGCATACCAACAAAAATTACCTCCACAGAATAAATATGTTTTTTATTTTACTTATGTTAGTTAATTTTAATTACGCTGCAATAAGTTATACGAAGTTTAAAATATATTTAAGCTTGCTAAAGCAATGAATTGATTTTGGCGAATTATTACTATTTTTGAAGTCAAAAGTCAATTATTTCTGTCAAAATCAAGTCAAATCATAATATTTCACATAAGTATTAATACTTTAGAGAATAAATAATTAATGTCGCTGTTTATGAATAAAAATATTATTTTTTTAATTTATCTTAGTAATTTAAATTTTGCATATCAACCATCAAAGTGTTTTTTTGCAAAACTATATAAATAATTTAATAAAAATCTATTTTTTGAATCGACAGAATCGTAAATATTATTAGAATTACCCTGTAAATTTTATATTTTGCGATATTTTGCTGGTAAGCCTTGAAAAAATGGCATTTTTGAAATGTTTATTCTGGCTTAAAAATTTATAATTAATAAGCTGTATCTATTTCTAATTAAAATCTGTAATTAAATTTTATGGAGAAATAAATAATTATTTCTGTTTTACAGATTGCTAAATAATCAAGTAGGATAAAACGCTAAATTAAAACTTCCAGCAATTAAATGTAATTAATATAACAAACCAACAATATTGTACTTAAGGTTAAATAGTTATGAGCTTTATCAAAACCACATAATTTATGTTTGAAAGAGCGTGAATTACAAATCTTATGAGTAAGTGCTAGCAGATTTTCGTGTTGCTCAAGATGTATATTGAGCTAGTAGTTTATGATTTAAGACGTTACGGTGTCAGCATAATGAGAAAATGTAATTTGAGTATGGATGAGCCTGGAGCGAGTAAAAAGTTAAGACTCGTTCATGTTTATTTCCGGGAGACACATAAAGAAAAAAACGCCTACAGTGTTGATATCTGATAATTTTCAGGAAATAGCAACAAGCTTTGCAATACTGTATCGCCTGAAAGCTCTTTTCCTAAAAGAGTATGGTAATAGAGATGATGAATTATCGTAACAGGTGTTGTACAGACAATAAATGCTTGCGAGAGTAAGTGTTGTTGTTACGGGCGGTTTTTGGAGCGATATACATTTTGATTTGTGTATTCAGAAGGAAAGCTCAGCATTGCCTACATATTTTTATTTAATCGAGTCTTATTCGACCGAGGTATGCAAATTAAAGTCCTTTTGGCTTACTTTCGATTAATGAATCGAGCCAATCTCTCAAATTAACTTTACTTTGCTATTCTTTACGTGTAATAGCTATGGTAGTTAACTTGGGAAACCGTTGTAATTTGTACAATGCATCTGAGTTGATGTTGTCCAGATTGTGGCTCTAAACAACATTCATGAGCATTTCGACTTCAGTGCTAAGTGATTTGCTACAGGCGCTACCCCACCTCCGACCCCAGCTTTACTTTAAGGCTTCACTGACAGCACTTTCTCACGCAATGGAAGATCAAGTTTTGGCTGCTACTTTGGAGCAGCCATTGGTGATTGCGAATTTTCAAAGGGAAAGATTTTATCGCCAGGAAGCACATCGATACCAGCGTCTAGCACAAATCAGCAATCAAATTTATGTATTATCTGCGCCAGAAACGGATTTTGCTAATAGTTCAGAGTATTATGAAAAAATTGCTTTCGAGCCAGACGATTCTTTAAGTCAGGAATGGCATTTAGTTGTAATTGCTCAGAACTATGCTACCTGTTTGGTTTGTCGTGAAAGCGTTGGTTCATTAGCAAAGCATAAGCAAATACGGGAAGTCGCTAGTAGTCTTGATATGGACGCAGCCCGCAGATTTGAAGGAATTTGGACTGCAGAAAGGGGAGTAAGTCTCAAAGCGGCAGACTTCCTACTCCAAAAAATTTTGACTTATCGACCCGAACTAGCCGATAAAGTCGAGCAAGCAAAGCAAAGGTTGGGAATTGGGACAACAGGAGGTCAAGAGTTATCAACGTTAGAGCAAAATAATGAATACGCTTGTGACATTGATACTAATCCTTTTGTCCAACGCTTAGTAACCTATCTACAAGCCAGCCAATATAAATTACATAAAGCTTATCGTTCGATTTCTGCTCAAGCTCGCAAAGAACGATTGGTAAATTCCATTAGTACTGCAATTCGTCGCTCCTTGGATCCGCAAGAGGTTTTAAAAGTCGCAGCACAAGAATTAGGGCAAAATATGGCAGCTTCACGTTGCTTAATTTATCGTGCCCAAGCCAATGACAATAAGGCGACAATCGAACATGAGTTCTTAAATAATGGTTTAGTATCTGTTTTGGGGAAAAAATGGCCCTTAGCTAATAATCCTTTGTTTCAGTCTGTTGTCCAGGAGGGAGAAGGAATTTGTGTCACGGATGTAATTCACGAACCAAGGGTTACCGGTTCTAGGGAACTTTGGCGCTTGGTGGAAAAATTTTCAATTCGTTCTTGGTTGATAGAACCCGTACTATTTCAAGGAAGATTGTTGGGGATTGTGGAATTGCACTACTGTACTGAAGTTCCCCACGAATGGCAGACAGGAGAAGTAGATATGGTCAAAGCGATCGCTACCCATCTCGGTTCTGCTTTAATTCAAGCTGAAGCCTACGCCAATTTAGAAGATCTTAACCAGCAATTAGAAGCTCTCGACCGTACCCGCAGCAACTTAATTGCGATTACCGGGCACGAGTTGCGCACGCCCCTTTCGACAATTCAAGTGTGTTTGGAAAGTCTTTCCACCGAACCTGATATGCCCGCAGAACTCAGGCAGGTGATGTTAAACACAGCACTTTCTGATTCTGAAAGAATGCGGAAATTAGTGCAAGATTTTCTTACCCTTTCTAATTTGGAAAGCGGACGGGTAGAATGGCATCCTGAATCTTTAACATTAAAGGAATGTATTGACCTGTCCCTGAGCAGGGTTAATACCCGTGTTGTTCAAGAAGAATTACCTGAAATCACAACTGATGTTGCCAAAAAATTACCTTTAGTCAAAGCAGATGGTGATTGGTTAGTTGAGGTACTAGCAAAATTAATAGATAATGCCTGCAAATTCACGCCGTCAGGGGGGCAAATTAAGATTTCTGCCCACTTGAATAAGCAACACATGGTAGAGGTTACTGTTGCCGATACTGGTAGGGGTATCGAACCCAATCGCCTGGAGGTAGTTTTTGACCGTTTCTACCAGGAAGAAGGAGCTTTGAGGCGAACTGCAGGTGGAACTGGGCTAGGCTTAGCCATTTGTCGCCAGATTGTTATTGGCTGGGGTGGAGAAATTTGGGCAAAGTCATTAGGTAAAGACCAAGGAAGTGAGTTTCACTTCACCATACCTGTATTTGAAGGGAGTCAGGGACAAAAACGCTCCAAAGTTAATAGTAATTAGTGGTTGGGGATAGCACTGCGTGCCGCCGCAAGCGGCATATGGGGA
>JGI1201J43222_100356_pt1 | contig 11047 bp, 13 predicted proteins | sample MastesBC008_FD_43222 | JGI IMG/M metagenome (IMG submission 43222) | reverse complement strand
TTACGTCATCGCGTTAGTGGATATAGGGTTTTTGTTAGGAAAAGCGATAGCGTTAGCGCCTAGTGTAGCAGCGTACCGCGCAGCTATATGCATCACGTTCGTGCAAGGAAATAGCACATGTCTTGCGGACATGCTACGATCTGCTAACTCCAGAATCTTTAAGGTCGCGATCAATCCGCTAACCCTACATGTAGTGACCGCCGCCGCAATCATAAATTTGCTTGGCGTAAGTCCTGATTTAACTATGTCTAATAATTTCCATTGGGTGTGTTCATCATACAACTTTAGAAAACTAACATTGGTTCGATAGATAGAGCTAATTATAAATCTGCCTACTTTATTATGAAAGTAATCGCAAATTTAAGTAGTCACTAATCTTCAATTATAAGAAAAGTAAATTACATGGGTACGATTATCGCTTGGGTTATTTTAGGATTGATTGCTGCAACACTAGCAAAATTATTTTATCCGAGACGTATAGTTGGTGAAAGTCACTCAATAATTGGCTTAGGAATTTTTGGTGCACTGGTTGGAGGATATATAAGTCAATTCCTTTTAGAAAATTTTTCTGTTGTCTTCGCATCAGCTGGAATATTTTCTGTAAGTAATATTTTATTTACCGTATTAAGTGGGATGTTGTTGATATTTGTTTGGGGATTCATAACTCGTATTAATAGAGTTTTGTAACCGACTTAAAGTTAAGGTAATCAGAATCAAGTACTTATTTAACAAACTTCACAGATATAATCATATATTTTGATTAAATCATTTCTACTCATTGATTAAATTAAAGAAACATTATTAATTTATTTAAGTCTTAAATGTTATGGATATAGATAGAAATAAACGAGCTATCGGAGTATTTGTCAGTCGTAAAGATATTGGATTAGCCTTGAAAAGGCTCAAAAACGCCAAATTCTCAATAGATCAAATATTAATTGTTGGCAAAAAAGAAGATTTTTCTGGAGTAGAACTTAATAAAAATATTAATAAACGAGAAAATCAATATATTATAAATAGAGCATTTAGCAATAATTCAATAAACGGATTAATAGAATCGCTGATTAGTTTGGGAGTTTTAATCATCCCAGGAAATCAAGCAGTTATGTTAGCAGGAACTGAAGCTCCAGTAGTTGCTAGTGCGTTGAGTAGAAACCCAATTGCTACAGCGACAGAAGGGCTTAATCTTACATTAATTCGGTTGGGAATACCTGAGGAAAAAGCGAAAATCTACAGCTACTTGGTTGAGCAGGGACATTATTTACTAATAGTTAATGGAGATAGTCGCGAAATTGCACTCGCAGAAATGATTTGTCGGAGTCATGGTGTTGAGAATTGGGATACTTGTGCGATGTCTGCTGTTACTTCTACGATCCTCAACAGACGTTATCAGTATGGGGTTGGATTATTCTTTCTACGTCAAGATTTAGAAAAAGCACTGAAAGATCTCAGAGAAAACGATTTTCCCATGGGACAAGTGGCCGTTGTTGCTAAACGGACGGATCGCCTCGATAATATTTATAATGTTGCAATTACTGCTCCTCAATATAATTTTGCAGCATTTGACATTCCTGACGACATTGCTAAGCATTACAACTACCGAGTTTTTCTCGGCGATTATTTAGTATTACTAAGCGGTACAGCAATTCAGCTTGCTGCTGCTCGGAATATTTTAGAAAAGTATCAAGTTCAGAACTACGCAACTTTTCATCCAGCTCTAGTCACTTCAGCTACTGTTTAAAATAATTCTCGAGTTCATAGAATATAGTAAAAGTAATATTTTTATGATTAAAAAATATTAGAATATAAAAGTAACTTATAATAGATAATCTCAAAATAAACTTTAATAAATTGTCAAAATAGTAGAATATAGCGATCCTAAATAATTTAAAATGGGGATTACTTCTGGGTTTAGGTTTGGATATAGTAGTTGTTCAAATCTCAAGTGGGATCGCTGTATGTCAATTTGCATCTTGGACTTTTATCTTGAAATTATTATTTTCGTAATATTTTTTACAGAAATAATATAAGTTTTTTTATTTTATATTTTGAGTCAAAAAATTAGATAAAAAGAGTTTTTAGACATAAAATATAATGTTTAATAAAATGTCATACTCATGTTTAATTTATTAGGATGGCTAATTGCTAGTATATTCATTGCACTTGTAATCGTTATTCTGGTTCTTTATCTTCGGGGTTTTTTCCATTTGCGGATTCCTTACCAGATATGCGATTTACCTTCACCAAAAGCAAAAAATTTTGCTTCCACAATGGCTGGATTGTCAGATTCTTTTATTACTGAAGGAAAAATAACTAATTTCTGTGTATTTGCAGAACAAATTTTTGCATATCGACTAGAAGCAATTAGTAAGGCTTCCAAATCGATTCAGTTTGAAACCTTTATTATGACACCAGGTCGTCGCGCGAACGAATTTGCTTTAGCTTTAGCAGAAAAAGCTCAAAGTGGAGTAAAGGTACAAGTACTTGCAGACCATTATGGAGCAAAAGAAATACCATCGAAATACTGGTCATCTCTGAAATCTTCAGGAGTTGAAGTTCTTTTTTTTAATCGCTTTAGTTGGAGAGATCCTTTTTATTATCTCAGGCGCAATCATCGGAAATTACTTTTGGTTGACAACAAAATAGCATTGATTGGTGGAGCGGGAATTTCTGATTATTGGGATGGTCGAGATGGAATTGGGGATAAAACTCCTTGGTTTGATTACGAAGTTTGTCTCCAAGGTTCTATCATTGAAAGGCTAAAAAATCTTTTTATTCAACATTGGCTGGATGCTGGTGGTAGCGCTAATTTCAGTGAGGAAAATTTTAAGTTCAACCAGGAAAATCAGCAAACAATCCTGATCGACGCAGGGGAAGATCCTACACTCAGGGATTCAGGTATTCGTTCTTTATTTCAATCTTTAATAGCTGCAGCAAGAAAACGGGTATGGATTGCTAGTCCTTATTTTTTACCCAATAGAAATTCTCGAGATATTTTGATTCGAGCAAAGCGCAAGGGGATTGATGTACGTATTCTCACAATGGGACCCCGCACTGATAAACCACCAGTTCGCTTTGCTTCTCTAGAATTATTCAGTAAACTAATTAAATCAGATATCAGTATATATGAATATCAGGCAAGTATGATGCATGCTAAAGCTATGCTGATAGATGATTGTTGGGTAAGTATTGGTAGTGCTAATTTCGACCCCCGTAGTTTTTTTCATAATGATGAATTAAATCTTTTAATAACAGAATATACATTAACTAAAAGAATAGAGGATTTTTTTTTAGATGGCTTTAGTCGCAGTCATAGTTTAACATTAAAAAATTTAAAGCATCGTCCATTAAAAGAGAAACTATTAGGACGTCTAATGTTATTATTTTTTTGGCAATTATAACTCAATTCATCTATCTCAAATCTTACTAACGGGACTTTAATAAAGCCATTATTGTAATAGATTTTTATGCAATTCAGTCTCAAATATTGATTGCCCTCAAATAGTCCGAGTGAGATGAAATATGAAATAAGGAACGTGATTGCTTCACGTCCCTATACATGCAATATTTATTACCAAGTAATGAGCCTCAATATGCCGCATTTCCGCCCTGACTTTCTTTCTCGTAATACTTAGTAATAGCCCACAATGCATGAATGCTACCAGGAAGAAATCCGAGCAAGGTTAACAAAATATTGATTATTAAGGCAGGACTAACTCCGTATGTTAGAAATACACCTACAGGTGGTAATACGATACCGAGAATAATTCGTAATAACTTCATAGTTATCGATTAAAAGAAACAATTATTCATAATTATGTAACCATAGTTAACTAAGATTCCTCTATCTAGAGATTAGTCGCAAGGTTTCAATGGTTAGATTTTTGTTTATTAATTATTTAAAAAAAACATACTTTTGAGTATAAATAATAAATAGAGATATATATCTTTTTAGAGAGGTTATATCCCGCGAAGTTTTGCACAATAGAAATAACTTAAAATTTAAATTGAACACATTAGTTTAATTACAACCAAATAGAAATATTGTTTTTCCAAGGAAACAACTATGCTAGGATACTTTTTAACTTTATTAGGTACGGCTTTAAGTCTATTAGTCGTTGACATCATTTTCCCGGGAGTAAATATAGCAACATTCCCTGCAGCGCTGATTGCAGCAGTAATAATTGGCTTGGTTAATTCATTCATTAAACCAATTTTATCTTTGCTTACTTTACCTTTAAATTTAATTACCCTGGGATTATTTTCCTTAGTTGTTAATGGTATTTGTTTTTGGTTAGCTTCTTTATTCGCTCCAGGATTTACCGTTAGTGGACCTTTAGCATTTATATTTGGTCCTCTGATTTTATCTTTTGTCAGTTCATTCCTGATGAATTATACATTAAATAGTGAAACACCAGTTGCTAAACAGTAGTGTTTCAACTGAAAATTATTGACGATAAGTTTTCAAACGTAATAATAATTCGCACCGCTATTAATAACTCAAGCAGATTCATCTTTTAGTGCAGCTTTCTTCCCTCAGCCTGCAATTTTAGCGAAAAAATCATGCTGGTGGAAATAAACTTGTATTAATTGACAGCGTACTGACTTATTAGTAGTGGTCTGTATTGACAAGGAGTTAATGGATGAGCAGCACAACACCAACTCGTGGACAGTTAGAGAGAAATCTTTCACAAACTATCCAAGCTTTATATACAAATGAATTAGGACATAGACCTACTAAGGTTATCTGTCAGTTATTTGACGCAACCTTAGCAATTGTTATAGAAGATAGTATTACTTCCCCAGAACAATTATTGATAGAAAAAGGCGAGGATAAATTAGCAGAACAGGTACGTTATGGTCTAGATGAAGCAATTGAACCCAAACTGAAAGAATTAATAGCAGAAGTTTTAGAAGTTAAAGTACTTGATTTATTATCTGATGCAACCTTAGAAACTGGTCGCAGTGGCGTTATTGCTGTTTTATCAGAAACACCTTCAGTTCGGAACCCAGATTCAATTCCAAAGGTAAAAGCTAAATCATCGCATAAAAAGTAGCTAAATATGAATTGAATATTTTGTAAGCATTGAGTTCGTCAAGCTAAAGTTTAATTATTGAATTTTACTTTTTCCCTTCATTTTTTGACTGCTAGTTTTTCGATTATTCACCTTGTCATACTGATGCAAGAATTAAATCGCAAACATTAAACATTTACCCGGGGAATATTTTCCCTGGGCTAAATATTATCAGTACTCGAAAGTTTAAGGATTTCTAAAGTACTCCCAATACGTATATTCATTCAAAAATATCATGAACAATGTAGAACAAGTTCTCTCGCAAAAAATTCACTCTTTGTTTTGGAATGAGCTTAAGCACAAACCAAGTGAAATACGTTGTAGACTTTATGAGAATCAACTAACTATAACGATCAAAGATGCTCTCACTAAACCAGAACAATTACTAATCCTTAATGGTTACGCAGGAGTAGCAAAAGAAGTTAGGGAAAGTATAGAGCAAATCCTACAACCACGGCTGAAAAAAATAATCGAAGAAACTATCGAGATAAAGATATCCGAACTACTTTTTGCTACTCATCCCGAATCTGACTACATCAGCTTAATTGCTTTAATGACAGTAAAACCCGAAGTAAAAACAACTCCTAAAATTGACTTCATTAACTCAGAACCTGCGCCTTAAGGATCAAGAGTAATGTATCAATTTAGTCTGAAAATATTTGAGTATAACTCACTAATCATGATTCCAGCAAAAAGCTCTAACAAATTGAGAACTGTACTGATCCTAAGTTACTCATAAGGTTCAATATTCTAGAGACGCCATCTTCTTCACGTTCCCGCAAGGGAACATGTCGCGTCTCTAACAAGGTTTGTCAGTTCATAAACCACCCATAGTTTACTTTTACAAGCTTTTAGTAGATAGTTGATTAACTTATCTTACCTGTGCTTATAGTTCTCACATCTATTTCTAAGTTAAACATCTGGGCTAAGCGACAAGTTTAGTCCCAAGCTTAGGAATGTGAAGACGAATAATATCTTCCAAGTCTTCCAATAAATAAGGTTTGGTAATATATCCGTCAAAACCAGATTCCGAAATTGTCTTTTGCTCCTCTAACATAGCTAAAGCTGTTACAGCTATAACGGGAATCGATTTTGTTATTGGATCTAGTTGAAGTTGTCGAAAAACATCAATGCCATTGATGTCGGGTAGCATTATATCCAATAATATTAAGTCTGGTCGATAGTTCCTAGCTATGATTAAAGTTTTTTCACCACTCATTTCACCAATGAACTTGCAGTCAAGAGAATCAACAACATAGTTGACTATTAATAAATTATCTTCATTATCTTCAACTGCCAAAATTAAAGGTTCTGAATCAACCGACTGTTGTGCTTCGGAGAATGAAATATCTGATTTCATTTTCTACTCCTAATAATTTTCATCTGCTTTGGTCTTCGAAAAACGCAGACGAGGCACTTCTCCAGCGGCTAGACAGCGTTGTTTCCGGATGAATTGGCTCGTATTTAGCAATATCAAGTTAAAAGCGCTCTGCTCTGGCAATTTTATTCAGAAGAGAAATAAGTTTTTAAGTTGATAGAAAAACGATACTAAGTGGTAACTTACCGTACTCATATATCATACATGAGAAATCTATGATTTTTACAAAAAATATTATTTAATTATAATATTTTACACTATAAGTATATGTCGTGATATAATCTTTCTTCAATTATTAAGAGAATTATTATTTTGCTGCTATAAATTAAGATTATTAACTTTTATGATAAATTTGAGATGGTGAAGATTGAGCTTCGTTTACCCAGATAGACTGTTGGGGTATGGGGATAGAAATTCCAGCTCGGTCAAAAGCAATTTTTACACGACGTCGATATTCTCTGGCTACGTCCCACTGTTTTAAAGGTTGGGTTTTGATCCACACCCGAATAATCACACCTCTCTCGCCAAAATTCTCTATTCCCAGAACTTCTGGAGTATCGAGAATACGCAATCGCCATTCTTGGTCTTTTGCCATATCTAAACCAACAGTTTTAATTAATTCCAAAGCTTTATCAATATCTGTTTGATAAGCAACAGGAATGCTCAAATCAGCACGAGACCAGCGACTAGAAAGATTGGCTACTATTCTAACTTCACTGTTGGGAATAGTAATTAAACGCCCTTCAGAATCCCGTACTTGGGTCATTCTTAGGTTGAGATTTTCTACTAAACCACCTACATCCCCAACATTAATTACATCACCAAGAGCATACTGGTCTTCTAGAACAATTAGAAAACCGTTAATTGCATCTTTGATTAAATTTTGGGAAGCAAGAGAAAGCGCAACACCAACTAAACTAGCACCTGCTAGTAAGGGAACGATATCAACCCCTAAAGTTGTGAGACCCAAAAGGACACCAGCTACTAGCCAGATGAGAGTAACAATACTCTTAGTAACTCCGGATATGGTGGAAACACGTAGTTGTAATCTATGAGATGTTTCTGGAGTAATTAAAGCACTACTTTTAACGAATGCGGAAGTTAAGCGGTCGATAATGAAATAACTTAGCCGCACTGTAATGTAGACGATCGCGCCGATAACTGTAAGGCGTAGAGGAATTTGAGCACCAGTGAGAATTGCGACTTGAAGCGGTCTGGTATAAGGAAATAAGCCTAGGATGAAACAACTTCCTCCAACCCAAATTCCTGTATGAGTTAATTGTAAAACTCTTCGCCTAACTTCTCGCAAATGCTGTTTCTGTTGTTGTTTCAGCAGAGTAGTAATTGGTTTGGTTTTATCTGATACTGGATGTTTACCTTCTGATGACAGCTGTTTTGAGCGTCGTTGAGAGATAGTGTAAATACCCAAACTCAAAAATACCATTGCTAACCCTGTTGCTGCTGCGATCTTACTTTGTTGTAGTAAAAACTCCTTTTGACGTTCCTGTTTAGCTTTTTGTAAATTCTCTTCTAAGATATCTCGAACTTTAGATGCAAAGTTTTTTTGGTCTGATTCATTCAATTCTGCATCTTGTTCGGTAATTTCTAAAACTTCTTGATCGTTTACGTAAATAGCTGGGGACCCATTTTCTTGGTTTAGTACTTTTATATCTACCTTTTCGTTGGGTCGCTTCAAATAATCTTGCCTAATATCATCCAGCTTAGCTTGAATAGTTTGTAAACGTTCTCCAAGTTTGGATTTTGGTGCTGCTACTCGAAACAAACGCCTTCCATCTAAGTAAACCCAGTCGGAAACGATTCTATTTTCAAGATTTTTTATTCCTTTAGAAGGTAATTGCAACTGATGCAACGAAGGGATCTGCGCTCCAACCAAGTTTGGCGTCACTCCAACAATTATTAAAGTTGAAAAAATAGCCAATGCAACAAATTTAGCTCGCAAAATTTACCTCCCGAAATATTTCCCCGTTTTTGGAAAAATTAAGTGACATTTTTATAGATACATTTTGCTTAAAAATCGATTTTTAGTTAAATTCTAAATTTATCTCAAATCGTTGAGTCAAACAAATAGTATCTTAAAGTAAATTTTGGAAATTTTGGAAATTTTCCAAAAAAATGTTGGCTGTCGGCGCAGGTGGACCACTTTGGAATAAATGTTTGGAATAAATATAAGTGCAACATATATAACTGAAAGAAATATGAGCCTACTTGAAAAGGTAATAAATAATTTATTGGATATAAACAGAGCCTATCAAAAGATATAGTTAAATTTCAAAAATCCCTAACTAAATACTGAATATAAATTTGCAATTATTCTGTCCTCCGTGTGAAGTACGAGTATAGAAAATTTTGCTAATTTATAAAATAATATTATGAAATTTAAATTTTCAAGAGGTCAATAAGTATGAGTACGGAAGATAGAATTAAGGCAACTGCAAAAAATATTGAAGGTAAAGCTCAGGAAGTTTTAGGGGAGATTACTGGAAATCCTCAGGATAAAGCTGAGGGTCAGGCTAAGCAAGCAGAAGCTCAAATGCAGCACAAAGTTGAGAATGCTAAAGATCAGATAAAAAAAGCAATCGACTAATTTGAGCTTTTATGAGATCAATTTAGTAGTCTAGGTGTGTATTAAACCTAGACTTACTTATTTAAGTAAATGAGAAAATTTAGTCATTTATTTTAAGTGTAGAAACAGGTAATGGAGAGTAAAGAATAGGGAATAGATTATGTAAATTAATCAGTATGTAAATATTTTTTCTGCATCGTCAATAATTATCTATTGCTATTTATAATTCTTGTTATAACAATTATTTATTGTATAAGAAATAAGACATGCCTACAAATTATTATCAAAACTTATTTTGTATAGAGTGAGAAGTAATATAAAAAGAAAAATATTTTACCTAGATTGGGTTTAACTTTACTTATGATTAGTAAAAAATATAATAACAGCCGATGAAAAAAATATAATAGCAGCAGAAAAAATTTAAATTTCTTTAGAAAATGTAGATTCTATGGCAACTCGTAAAGCTAGTTTGATTTTTAATCCCGCAGCAGGTCAAGGTAATCCTGAACAGGATTTAAATACTATACGCGATTTACTATCACCCGCATTTGATTTAGATATTAAATTTACTAAAAAAGAGTTAAAAACCGGCAAAATAGCCGAAGAAGCAGTTAAAAATGGTGCAGAAATAGTCATTGCCGCTGGTGGTGATGGTACCCTTTCAGCAGTAGCTAAGGCCTTAATACGAACTGATATTCCTTTGGGTGTAGTACCACGAGGAACTGCAAATGCTTTTGCTTCAGCTCTAGGAATCCCCGATACAATTGAAAAGGCTTGTCAAACTATTATTAATGGTAAACTACGCAGATTAGACGTTGCTAAATGTAATAATAAGCCCATGTTATTACTTGCTGGAGTCGGTTTCGAAGCGGAAACGGTAGAAGGGGCTTCTCGAGATATTAAAAGTAAATGGGGTGCTTTAGCTTATATACTTTCCGGAATTAAACAATTAAATAATATAGATACTTTTGAAGTTGAAATCGAAACTGAGGAAAAAATTATTCGTACTGCTGCAACTGCGATTACGATCGCAAATGTTGCTCCTGCGACTTCAGTTTTAGCTCAAGGTCCAGCAGGAATTATTGGTGACGATGGATTTTTAGACATAACGATTGTTGCATCAAACACCTGGGCTAGTGCGATCGCAGCCTCTTACCATTTGCTACAAACAGGTCTTCACGGTGATGCAGTAACAAGAGATGATATTGGTTATTTACGGGCTAAGAAAGTCAAAGTAAGCACCGAACCTCCACAAAAAGTGGTTTTAGATGGAGAATTAATTGGTGAAACTCCAATTGATGTAGCCTGTGTCCAAGAAGGTTTGAATGTTTTTGTTCCCCTTATACCTGCCGAAGAATTAAAAGAAAAAATTGAAGGACTACCCGGACTCGAAGTGGAAATAAAGTCGGATTAAGCTAGGGAATGGAGAATGGAAAATACATTCTTGACTATAGCAGTCCATCTATAGTAACTCCATTGATACCAAAATATGCGTGTTTTTCACATTACTGTTTTTAGTGTTACATATTATTTTATACCAAATTTATTTAAAATTTTTATACTTAGAACGTGGCAAGCCGAAGGTATTATGAAAGTGAGCAGCGCGACTACCATGCGCTTTCCCAAAGTAACAGGTAAGGTTGTTTGCACGCACCTGCAGTATTATACTAAGTCCGGGTTAATTACCCCTTTTTAAAATGAGGGAGGTGCGGGAAGTATGGCGGGAAATCCCAAAGAATATAAAGGGGTTTTAAAAATCGGATTTGGTATTAGTATGTATCCCGCGAATGTGAGGGGTACCAGAGGTGTTAGTACGCATCCTACGGATGTTAGCGTTGCTAGCGTAGCGTACCGGATCCGTAGGTAGCGCAGCTATAGGTATTGTGTGACGTAGTCATACAGCTTGCTGCCTCCAAATCTGTAGCGCGTTCAAGCAAGACAAATAACGGATTCAGAGAATTAATGTGAGAGAGTTAATGTGTAGCAGTATTTCTTGAGATTAGTAAATTA
>JGI1201J43222_100355_pt1 | contig 11068 bp, 6 predicted proteins | sample MastesBC008_FD_43222 | JGI IMG/M metagenome (IMG submission 43222) | reverse complement strand
ACCCTTGCATCTCGCACAGAAGCAAACAAAGATTTTCCTTGAGAGAAAGAACCTAAAAAATACTTGAGAAAATCTTGAGCAATTTTATCTGGTACGGCTTCTCGCCAAACAATAATATAAGGTAAACCTAAATTTGCGAACTGTTCAGCTAAACCCAAACCATCGCAAGAATTAAAAATTGCTAATCTTAAACCCTTTGCAATAGCTTCACGGAAAGTATTTCTAATTTCCTCTGGATTTAAACAGTCCTCAGGATTAATTTTCAAGGAACCGACATGATTCTCACGATCTGTCTGACTGTGACCACTGTAAAACAAGACGTCACAGGGTTCATCCCATAATTTGATAAAATCTCGACGTTCTGGTTGAGAAAGAACAGTTAATTCTGCTCCCCGTTGTTTCAACTTTTCTATTAATTCTCGATCTGTTTCGATATCTATATTTTGATTGTCACCAAAAATACTAGTAATTTTAACTCTTCGAAATACTTGATTATCAATCGGTTTAACTTTCTCAATTTGTTTAAATTTCAATTGAGATTCATGTAAATATAATGCGACTTCTAAACTAGAATTTCCAGGGAAATAATCCCATTCCCGCCAAGGTAACCGATGTAAAATATCCTTAGTCGATTGAGACTTAATCTGTTCGGTATTAATAACAAATATAACTTCGGAATTAGAATCTGATGTAACTGAATCTGATATGACTACAGGTTCAATTTGTGACTTAATATTCCCAAGCCAAGTATTCAATTGAGTCTGTAAACTTCTAGCAGATTGTTTACAGTCTTGATAGCACTCAGACCAAGAAAAATTAGTAGTTTGTTTGCGTTTAAACCCCATTCTCAAGGGGTTAACCAAACTGAGATATTGATTTTGCCATTTTTGATATAGGACTGGAATTTCTGGTGCTGGGGGAAGTTGGATTTCTAGTTCTGTAGATACCCCTTCAGTATTTACTAGATTTAATATGTTTTTATTTTCACTAAATCCTGACTGAAAGTCGCCATCACCAAACTTTAAGCTTACCAGAATCTGCATTGTATTTATTGGCTCAAGGGCTTAGCTCGGGATTATTGTTAGGTCACACCTGCAAAGACGCGAAATTTCACACCTCTACAAAGATAGTAATCATGATTACGATATAAATAAATACGAACTGATAATAGCTTATTCCAGATATTTAAATAAATTTTGATACACTATGTGATCGATTAGATTCACAAGAAAATGTCGGGACACGGGCAATTTTAATTACTGCGAAAATTAAGCAAACAAAATAATCAAAACTTTGTAAAAATTATAACTTCTAGTACTCCACCATATTAATTATGAGGGATTGTAGAGACGTTGCGTGCAACGTATCTACAGGGGTTTTGACGACAAACCAATCCGTCATAATTAATGAAAAAGACTACTACAGACCCGCTTTTTAATCCGACGAGTAAATGATGTATTCCTGATCCTGATAAGCAATAGGTAAGTCTAACTGATGATCGCTAGCTGTCATGAAATATTTTGCTTTGTATTTGAGCATCAGAGACTCTACTTGTCTCGTCGTCAAGTTTGCATATCCATCATTAAGCTGTTCCCTAACGGCAAAGCCTACTTTTTCCCATTTATTTGGATTACCTGATAAATCATTTAGACGTTCATACCAAACCTGAATTGTGGCATCATCCGAGGGCACATGCTTAAACTTTGCAATCGTTGCACGCTCTGACAACCATGTAAATTCATTAAATTTTGCTGGCGGTGAGATAATTACAGAATTCTTAGGTGTATTATCTTTAATCCAAGCAAACATTGCTTTGCCATTTGACCTAATTCCATCAGGATGATTCCATGGAAATCCCTGCAATGCAAAAGCCTGACCGATGAAAATAAATCCCCCATGAACATAAGTCATTGCAACAATAACAGCACAGAATGAAAGAAAAATTTTCCTGACTCTTATGTGTGGGAACGAGCATTCTAAAGCACGACAAAATAGCAAACAAGTTATCATAGGCAACATGGCATCGCCAAATCGAAATGGGTAATATTGAAGAAATTTTCCATCTCGATCAATCGGAAAAATTACAAGTCCTAAAACAAAAGGAATAAGCATCACAAGTGCAAATCTTGATAGCTGCGAACAAGCAGACTTTTGTTGGCTCGACAAGTCACTGGAATTGAACGGAAATTTATTTTTATGAATTAAAAAGCATATTAATGTAGCAAGTGAAATATAAAAAACCAACCATAACCACATCTTTATTGACCAGGCTAGTGGATAAAGATGATGAGGATTACGTAGGAAAACATATATATAGGATGCCGTAAAACGAGAGTCAATTGAATCTACTGATGAAGAAGTGAAATGCTGGAAAATCGGGATAATGGAAAAGCAACCAAAGACAATATATACAATAAATATAGCCCCAATTTTTCTAAGACTAGGGCATTCAATCTGTCGTGACAATATTTGGAGTACTAAAAATAAAGCTATCGAGATCGTAGCATAACCACCAACTAGTACATGGAATGATGTAGCTAACCCAAGTATTATTGCCATTGGGATATAGTATTTCTTTATTACTAGCCACAATGCAATGGAAATAAAGGCATAAGAAAATCCTTTAGGACCAAGTTCTCCTATAATCCACTCACCAGCAATCATTCCTTGTTTATTTAAGAATAAAATAGTAGCAAGTAATAGCGAATAAAAGTTAAGACCTATTTCAGCACTTAAAAGAGTTACCCCCAAAGCAAAGAGAAGGTAGTATGTCATTCTACCAATAATTGAGGTTGCTAAAAATCCTGTTGCCATGGAAAGCTTGCCAAAAATAGATTGAAATATAATTTGATATTTTTGGGGCTGATTAATATAAAAGTCCTCAGGAATCCAGCCCGGATCGACATATTGCCTCGCCAATAGTAACTTTCCAATTTCATTGTTTGTCATATTACCTTTTAGCAGTTCACTGATAACAATTAATGTAAAAACTGCTAAGCTCGTAATTATAAGAATATTCCGTTGTTTATTTTTGATGAGCCTAGATGAGTTCAGAGAAGCCAATATATACCTCACTATTTACAACGAATATAAAAGTTAACTGGCATTGTGCCATAAAAAATAGCTATAAAGTAGGGTCCGGTGCTATTTTACACAATGTAACCCATTAATATATTCGAGAAGAAGCGACGATTGAAGAGCATTCTGGGAGAATTTGCCAATAAAACAAAAAAAATAAGTGGGGTAATTAATTGGAAGTACCTTCTAGCAGTCAACTGAGCCGATATCTGGAAGTTTGCTGTTTACAGGTTAGTGCCAATCTCAGTTATGAAGATGCAGCATTGGATATTAAGTATTTTACAAAAATAGCAAGTTTCTCACAGCACTAAATAACGGGCTCTTACTATGATTTGAGCATGAAGATGCTAGAAGAGTAGGAATTTTAATTGACAAAAAATAATTAAAATTTAAACAGAATCCAAGCAACGATCGCTCCTCCTAAAATCAGATAAATAACATTTACCTTCCATCGAAAACTTATCATAAAGGTAATTAGTAAAATTACCCAACTTTGCCAGTAAATCAATACTGATTGTGATAACTTAACTATTACTGCTGCCATCAAAGCAATTGAACTAGTATTAACAGCATCTAAAAACGCAGAAGTCCAACGAAAGCTTCGAAGTTGGGAAACCACCGAAATTAGAGCAGCACTGAAAAGGAATGATGGCAAAAAAATAGATACTGTTGCAACTATTGCGCCAGGTATCCCCAAAAGTAAATAACCGATAAAAGTTGCACTTGAAAGTAAAGGACCAGGAGTTATTTGGGCGATCGCGATCGCATCTAATAATTGTTGCTGAGTCAACCAACCAAAATCATCAACCAATTCCCCTTGCAAAAATGCGATTAGGACATAACCGCTACCGTATAATAAACTAGCAACCTTAAGAAAAAATATACTCAGTTTTCCTAAGGAAAGACTTGGAGAATAATTAGCATCAATAAAAAATAATATAGCGATAGTTATTAGTAAAAAAAATACAGCTTTGGGAATTTGAAATTTGGTATTTGCTGATTGTTCTACCCCTGATTCTTCCGGTGATAACTCTTGATGAAATCCTATTAAGAGCATACCGATTGCTCCACCGACAAGGAGCAAAATTATCTCACTCACCCCGAAGAAATTTGCAGTACAGACAAATATCCCAATGATTAACAAACGCCAGTTATTGATCGCCGTTTTGCCCAATTTCGTCACAGCTAATAACATTACAGCCAAAACGACTGGTTTAACTCCATCCAAAAAAGAGGCTATTTCGGGAAGAGCGCCAAACTGAGTATAAGCCCAAGCAAAAGCAGTCTTAATCAGGGCTGCAGGAAAAATTAGACAAATACCTGAAATGACAAATCCCAACCATCCACCATATAAGTAACCAACATGAATTGTAACTTCGACTGAACTTGGACCTGGGACGAGGTTACTAGCGCCAATAATATCGAGAAACTTCTGTTTTGTCAGCCATTTTTTCCGCGTTACTACCTCATATTCCATCATCGCTAGCACCACAAGGAAACCACCAACTCCAGTGCTTCCTAGCTTTAAACACAGGATTGCTAATTGGCTTAAATTTTTTAGCCTATCTGTATTCATCCAAAAACACAGCGCGATAAACAAACATAATACTCGATGAGGGCGCAAGGCATTGCACCCCTGCAGATAACATTACTGCGAATAAAAACACATCGTATAAAATACAACTTTTTTACTGATTATTGTGAAAAGCATTCAAGAAGTTAATAACAAAAGGCGGAGCGGATCTAAATAAATCCGCCACGGACAAGGAATGTCTTTAATTGCAGCCCATTTTTCTTTATACACTTCTGCTTGTAGGTGGTAATCTTTAGAATTTCTAGGAGGAGAATTAAGTTTTAAATAGACTGTCGTCCTGTGGGGTGTTTCACTAATCTGAACTAGCCAAGCTTGAAAACTATTGTCTTGGTTTTCTCGGTCTGTAAAAATTAGATGGTGGGCGCGAATTCCTACATGTGTCACTTCACTAGGAATCGGTTCAATCGCTTGCAAAGTACAACCCCAATCCAAAGCCTTTACTTGTGTAGGTGAAACAGCACGAGCACGGGAAAAATTCTTACATTGAGTTAATTGAGCAACTTGTAAGGTCTGTGGATGCTCGAAAATATCTGTTTTGGAACCATCAGCAATGATTCGGCCTTCGGAAAATACTAAAATATTTTGACAGACTCGGTAAGCTTCTTCCAAGTTATGGGTAACAAATAAGGTCATCCCTCGGTAAGTTGTAAGGGTTTCGCTCAACTGCTTTTCAATTCGACTGCGCAGGTATGTATCAAGGGCTGAAAAGGGTTCATCTAAAAGTAGAGCTTCTGGTTCAATAGCTAAAGCCCTAGCTAAAGCAACTCGCTGCTGCTGTCCCCCAGAAAGTTGATAAGGATAGCGGTTCTCTAAACCTTGAAGTTCAACTAAAGCAATTTTTTCTGCTATGCGTTGGTTTAGTTCGGCTTTATTAAAAGAACAACCATTATAGTGTCCATACTTTAAACCAAAGGCGATGTTATCCCTCACGGTCATATTGGGAAACAGGGCGTAATTTTGAAACAAAAAGCCGATGCGACGGTGACGGGTTGATATATTGATTCCCCGTTTTGAGTCAAATAGCACTCTTCCATTTAAAACAATTCTTCCATTTTTTGGGGTTTCCAAGCCAGCAAGACAACGCAAAGTCATGCTTTTCCCCGAACCGGAACCTCCTAAAATTCCCAGAGGACTGTCATCGGTAGTAAATGTCACTGATAATGTAAAGCCGGGACGTTGGTTGAGAATATCTATTTCTAAGGAGGTTGGGGAGGGAGATTGTTTTGGAACTTGTATTTGAGAAAAAGAACTACGCGAACTAAAACATTGCTGAGTAATTTGAGATAATTTTCTAGTTATAAATCTAAAGTTTATAAATCTAAAATTTATAAGTCTAAGGTTTATGAATCTAAGGTTTATGAATCTGAGGTTTAAAAATCTGAAGTTCAATAACCTTAAATTAAAATTTCCAAATCTTTTTTTCCTAACTACTCGTTTTTCTTCAGACAAGTAGTTCATTGTATTAACTACAAAAAGGGAAACCCCCACCAAAACTAATACCCAGATTAATGCTCGATCCATTTCCCCCCCTTCTGCAGCAAAAAATATCGCTAGGGGAATTGTCTGTGTTTGTTGGGGAATATTTCCTGCGAGCATTAATGTTGCTCCGAATTCTCCCAAAGCGCGAGCAAAAGCTAAAATAGTTCCACCTAAAATACCTTCCCAAGCTAATGGGAAAATAATTCGCCAGAAGATAGTCCCTTCCGGAACTCCCAGGGTGCGAGCTGCATAAATCAAGTTTTGATCTATTTGTTTAAAAGCTCCCAATGCTGTTTTGTACATCAAAGGAAAAGCAACAACCGTTGCAGCAATTACTGTTCCCGTCCAAGAAAAAATGACATTTACTCCCACCGCATATAATAATTGCCCAAACCAACTATTTCTCCCAAAAATCACCAGTAAAAAAAAGCCAACGACTGTCGGCGGTAGAACCATAGGTAAAGTCAAAACACCATCAATTAATCCTTTAGCTTTACCTTGATAATTAAGCATTTTACGAGCAACTGTAATTCCCAAAAAAAATGCTATTGGCGTTGCAGTTAAAACAGTTTTTAAGGATATCCATAGAGGCGAAAAGTCAAATTCCATACCAGTTGCCGTCTTGATTACTGATTTTTTGGAAATTTATAAGTTTTAGATTTATAAGTTTCAGATTTATAAGTTTTAGATTTATAAGTTTCAGATTGATAGGTTTTAGATTGATTATTTTGGGATTTACTAATTATTCTGGGAGTTATTAATTGGAGAGTTATTTATAACTGGAGTAAATCCGTTTTTTGCAAATACTTCGCTTGCTGGTTTACTCGATAAAAATTCCACAAATTCCTTCGCTGCAGTGGAATTATTGCTATCTTTTATGACTGCGACTGGATAAACAACCGGAGAATGAGATTTTACTGGTGCGATCGCAGCAACTTTGACTCTATTTGAGCTTTTTGCATCTGTAGCGTAAACAATTCCCGCATCAACATTACCGGTTTCTACATAAGTCAAGACTTGACGAACAGTTTTCGCAAAAACAGTTTTTGATTTTACGTCCTCGAAAATCCCTGCATTAGTGAGAACTTCCTTTGCATACTTACCCGCAGGTACGCTATTCGGTTCGCCAATCGAAATTTTGTTAACTTCAGTAGCAGTTAAGTCTTTAAAATCAGATATGGTGCTATTATCTTTCGACACGATCAAAACAACTTTATTTTGCAGCAAATCCTTACGACTTCCCTGACTCAAAAGTCCTTGTTTTTGCAAAATATCCATTTTGTTGACCGAAGCGGAAATAAAAACATCAGCAGGTGCTCCCTGTTCTATTTGCCGTTGTAAATTACCAGAACTAGCAAAATTGTAGGTAATGGAAACCTGTGGATTTTGCTGCTCATACATTTTCTTTATTGATGGAAGTGCATCTGTCAAACTAGCAGCAGCCGATACAGTTAAGCTTGCGGTTTGTTGTGTATTTGCTCTTGAAGTCGAGTTTTGGTTAGTTTGATTGCAAGCAATTAACAATGAGGAAAGAATCAGTACTAATATTTTCGGCTTGACTTCCAACAGTCTAATCATCAAAATATATTTGTACCCTAAATATTAACATGTATTAGTAATTCGCAAAGCTTTCTCGATTCATTTTGTCAGAATAGGATGACGTTAGCCGTTGAATTCTTGACCATACAAATAAAGCTATTTGAATGCTAACAACATAGTTAAATAATAGGACGTAACGTAAGCGGATCCGTAGGTAGCAGTTCCAGAACCGTAGGTAGGGTAGCTATAGGTAGGGTAGCTATAGTTATTGCGTGGCGTTAGTGATAGGTAGTGACGTAATTACGTTTATTTTGCGTGAGTCCTGAATAATTAAAACTGAATTGGTAATAACATTCCAATTCCCAACCTAGTTTCATTATCTGCTCTAACCCTGAGAGTCTCAAAAGGACTCGAACCAACTCTATTGCTGAGATATGCTTCTAGCTGCAAACCAGAGAAAGCTTTACCGAGTAGTGACTTTGGTTCCCAACGTACACCCAAACTCCATGGAATAATTGACTTACGAGTGTTATCAATAAATGCGTTACCTTCTCCCCCGAGATTAAATCCAACTTCAGCGATCGCATCTAACTCTGGAGACAAAGGAATCGAAGTTCCAACATTAAATCCAGCAATTTCTAACCCAGTACGTTGAACATACCCCAAGGTAGGAGTAAACCAAGCTGAACCTCCTTGAGGAAATTTATAATGCAATGGTGCAGACAAAGTAACAACGAATACCTCCCCAAGTTCTACACTTTCGTTACTAACACTAAATCCAGTCTTTTCTAAACCTAAGGACTCAAATCTATTGCGATCGTTGTTAATCAGGTTTACCAGCACACTATTAGAACGGGCGAAGCTTCCAGCAAGACTCAAGGTAAATGGTTTGTCATCAGCTTGATTTAAAAAGCGGATTTTGCCACTAACTCCAAGGACAGATTCATCTACTATCCCGGAAATATCATCTAAGAAAATACCTATTTCTAAATCATCTTCTATTCCATAGCGAATTGCAGACGATGTTCTCCCTTCATTTAATTGGAGCAAGGTTAATAACTGTTTCCTAGGAACAGTACCACCATCAAAAGCACTGAATCCAGCATGGGTACTTTGGGGTATACCTTGTCTGACACCGAAATGACTAGGATAGCGACGATTTGCGACTGTAACTCCAGGTATATAGGTAAGTCCTAATCCTAATGCGTCAAACTCTCTATCTGTGACTATAGAAAGAGGTCCAGTATTAGCCAAAGTATTAGAAATGAATAAGTCTGCAGCTAATCTGGGATTGATTATATATTTCAAACCTGCATTGTAGGCAATATCTCGAGTTGGTAATCCCGTATCCCTATTGATAGTGTTATTACCTGTAAATGGTATAAATGCATCACCCCATAAAGATAATCTTGGACTTAATTGATAACTAATGGCTCCTGCTAAACCAAAATTTGCACCAAAAGAACCAGAGTTTGGTTGTGGTAATCGATTAAGATAGAGAGCATTATCTTCTGGTAAAAAAGCAACTTTAGGAGATACTGTAAACTGCCAACGCTTATCGGGTTTAATAGTGTAGGGTAGCTCCAGAGAAAAAACCGTTTGTGCATTTAGTCCTGCTGCCACAATACCATTAGCATCAGCAAAATTATATGGACGTCTGTCATTTCCTCTAGAGGCTGCGATCGCGCCACTCAAAGCCTGCGTACCATCTTTACTTTGCCAAATTCTCTGTTTTGCTTGTAGAGTCCATTCCTGAAAAAAGTTTGTACTTCCTTGGTCATTAATTCGTTGAGCGCTGTATGACCCTTGATATTGCGGTCCAGCGTTATCAACTGTCTGAAAATCCAAAGTCAGTTCTAAATCATCGGTCACACCCCAGCTAATCCCAAGAGTTGGTTGATCTGTAAGACCATCACTTCTAGCAGTCCCCGAACTGAAGAAATGACGATGACGTACAGAAATAGAAATTTCTCCTTTTCGTAGATGCTCTGCTGTTGTTAATATTGGGCGACTATTAGATATGCTTAAGTTGTTTTGAGTAACTTCTTCTCTATTATTTTGACTATTGTTCAGAATATCTTTTGCGATGGTGTCAATCCCAACTGATATATTTACATTATTAGGATTTACATTATTAGGATTTTCGACAGTAATTTGCTTTTGGTTCTGAGATTTTTTTTTAGCTTCCCTAAGTCTATCAATTAAATTTTTTTGTCTTATTTCATCTTGATTTATATTCACACCATCTTGGCTAGCCGAGGCAATATCTGATGTAGATAAGGCTAATAAAACGCAAGCAGATATCTTTAAAAGTCTCATATATCTTTAATATAATTCGAATGATTTATGATTATCTAAAACAAATAATATTGATAAAAGTATTTAATAATATATAGATATTGAAAGATAAAAATTTATTGCACAACTTTTAATATCAAAATACAATCACGAAATAATAAGATATAAATATTATGGAATCAGATAATCATATTTACCCGCAGATAACTTATATATTTACACGTATATTTTGCACAGATTTTGAAAGAAATTAAGTATTATAAATACATTTAAAAATAAAAAAATCTATAAAATTCGCACTTGATCGTTATTGGGGATAGAATTTCATCTCGAAAGATCTATATTCGTACAAAACTCAGCAAACATTTTCTTCAGAAAGAACCCATTACCTGAAGTCCAACAATTGGTTGCTCGTCTTCATTACTATGAATAAAAGGGAATAGAATAAGTCCGCGTTTTTGGCTCAACTCCAGTTTTGCTGTCAAATATCCCAATGCAGCACCAGCTAATACCTCTGAAATTCTGTGACGATTGAGATTCAAGCGCGAGTAGCTAATTAGAGTAGCCCCAGAGTACCACAGAAATGCTGAGTCTGGATTATAGTGACTTTGTACAGTAGCTACAGCAAAAGCCGCTGTTGCATGACAACTAGGAAAACTATCATTACTATCTGAGTCTGGTCTTTGAACTCGTGTTACCTTTTTAAGAGCGATACATGCAATAGTGCTACTACCAAGAGAATCTAATGTTCTTAGAGCGCGTTGTTTTCCTTCTTTAGGATCTAAAAGTAGAGGTAAAGTTACACCACTACCAAGGTAAATTAATGTACCCGGTCCAGAAACAAATTTAGAAACTTCACGATCAAAAGTTTCTGCTTTCACTTTGGGTGCAAGGGTCGTAACAACTAAAGCTATTAAAATCGGACATAATGCTTTAAAAGGTAACATAGTAATCCAAAATACTAATTCTAAAACAGTACAGATATTGGCAGAATATAGTTATAAACTTCCATACTTATACCAATTCGATAAATCATTGCAACAGATTCTCCGGTAGAGACGTTGCATGCAACGTCTCTAC
>JGI1201J43222_100353_pt1 | contig 11249 bp, 8 predicted proteins | sample MastesBC008_FD_43222 | JGI IMG/M metagenome (IMG submission 43222) | reverse complement strand
CCCCTTTTTAGAATGAGAGAGGGAAGTGTGGGAAGTATGGGGAAAAATCCCAAAGAATATAAAGGGGTTTTAAAAATCGAACTTGGTATAAGATCCAATACCTATAGCTAGCTAAGAAAAGCTAAAACTCGTAGCTTTTAGCGCATTTACGACGTTAGCGGATCTGTAGGACAAACAAACGAGATTTACCAATTTCCTAACCTTATTGCGTAGTCCATAAAATATCTAGGAATGCTTGAAGTCACATACTTGAAGATTTATATATTTAAAATGTTTACAGTATTTTTTATAATGAATTAATATTTACTTGTAAATATATTCCTGCATATAACTTGATTTATGTTTATATACTTACCCTTTGAGTAAAAAATAAAACTATTATGGAAACAAGTAATAGCAACTTCATAAATTATTTTCTGTTTAAATCCGCTCAACTAGCTTGATTTGAATTCAATCAACAAAATACTTATTTAAGGATGATTTAGATTAATTGCTTGAAGTCAGTAATTAAATTTACATGATAAATCAAAGAGAAAAATGAAAATAAATTAGCGCTAAAGTGCCTGATATTTACAGCTTGACAAATATTTCAAAATAAGAGCTAGTCGGTAATTCCTATCCGATAAGTTGACTAAAAATTTAACAAATAGAGAAAAATAGTGTACTATGCAACTCAATAAGGTACTGAACAATGTTACTAACTAAAAAGTACACTCACAGTAACATTAATTACTTGTGTAAATAGTGACTGCGATTATTATTTCTATGTCAGTAAACTTTCTAGTAATACCTTGTCACTAATATTGTTTACCCAATCATTCAATAAGCATTGATATTAACTTCCGAGATAGTCATGTTATGAATTTTAGGAGTCCAATGTTATTCCTGAAAACAGATAACACTTGAAAGTTCTATTTGTTAGAAATTATTTATTCAGGATTGTATTGATTTGGGACTACGTAGCATTACGTTTTTTGTTATGACATTTACTGCTTAATTACTACCTCCTTTTTGGAGAATTGGGATATCTCAAGCAATAAGTCTAATGGCATATACTTAAAATTTCTTCGTATATCGAACTTGATTATATATAGTTTGCTATGGGAGTTTGAAGTTGAAATAAGTAAAGACCTTACTTATATCTTTGAACTACTCACATAACGAATAGAAAATCAAAATTCATATTTGATTTAAATTCTGTAGTACAAAGCGTCCAAAAAAATACCTTCATAACACTTGTGCATACTTTTAATAAAATTCCGATGATAAAAAATCAAGATCATACGAGCTAAGTTAGCCCTGTCGCTAGAAATAAATTTTAGACTCACTACAAAAAGCACCAAGTATTTTGTAAGGGAATTATCATGCTAAAAATACCAACTTTATCCAAATGGTCTTATATTCAGTGGAATAGATCTGTCAAAAAACCCATTGATGGTTACACGATTTTACTTCCAGTCCCTGGTGATTTACCGGTCTTCCTAAAAATTGCTTTAGAAGTATCTGCTACTCAGGACTCTGAAGGTCTAGTTGAAACTCTTGTAATCCCTGATCGTAAAGTGAGTGGTTTTACTGAATGTTTTAATGAATGGAAAACAAAATTTGATATCAGTCCAATTCGTTTAATTAATCCTAATCCTATAGAACAGCTAATTTCTCTTTATCAAAACAATCCCCACAATAATCATTGGTTACAAATTATTAGAGGTATAAATGCGAGTGTTAGTACTCATGCTTTATTGCATGATGCTGATTTATTTGTTACCAAAGATGATTTTATGAAAACTCACTACCAGACTTGTGTTCAACGTAATTTGATGTGTTTAGGAGTTAGTCCCGTATGGGATTGCTGGTATAAAGAACAGGGGATAGATCATCTAACTGCAACTTGGGAAATAATATTTGATATTAGCTGGGCACGTCAATTCCAACCTTGGAAACATCGAGGTCATAACGATGTAATTAACGGTAAAGCACATACATTTGATACAATGCTTTACCCCCAATGTCAAACAGAACCCGATAAAATAGATCGTCACAAACAGGAATGGGGATTTATCCATTTTAACTATGTAATTTGCACCTACCGTTGGTTTCAAAAGAGTAATGGTCCTTTTGAAGACGATTATTTCCGAATTTTGTTAATTAGATTGTTAATTGATGTATTCGATCCATCAGAGTGGTCATATTCTGTGCCAACTTTAGATGTGTTAGAAAAAGGTATTACAGATAAATCGAATCGAGTTACTTACTGTGGTAAATATACTGCAGAACATTATTCAGAATTTCGTTCCAAGTTAGAGAAATTAATCACAAGTGGAATTATAGATGGACAAAAGGCTCATATTCTGCACAAGAGTATCCGTAATTTCGATCTTGCCTTTGGTTGATATTTTCAAATTTTATTTGTCAAATTTTGTTATTTATTATGTGCAAAGGTTTGATTAATAGTTGATAACTTAGAAGATGTCTATAAATAATGTGTATAAATAAACTCTAAAGAAGGGTGTGTTGGATATGAAGATAATGTTTTTTTAGTTACCTTTATCACCGCGCCATAACGCACTAGCATATAATATTAATATACAAGCGATCGTAATCAACAATATCTGTAAAATTAACGATGATACGATGATTTAAAATTACTATATCTGGTTGCGAGTCTGCGGTCAGATTATAGTAAATTATTTTTATGTTTAAAGTTAATTAAATATAATTTCACAAAAGAAAATTTATATAAAGTCTGTTTTTACAGGCAAAGACTTTACATTTTCTTTTTACAAAAATAGACTCTAGAACTTATTATTAGCAGAATAATATAATGCTCAATAAATCAGCTAGGAAATCGTTTTGAAATACCATATTGCACTTAGCCGGCAGTTTGACCTCGAGGGGATACATCAAAATGCCCAAGCAGGAAAACGCCCTTGCCACGTAATGTGGGATATAAGTCAAACTTTAAGAGCAACTGTTTATCAACCAGGTACAGAAGAGGTTTTACCTCTAGATAAGGTACGCGCCAAGGTTATCAGTAGTCCACAACATTGGGCACTAGCACGTCGATTAGCGCACAATCTTGGAAGCAAAGATGTAATTTTCTGTGCTGGTGAGGATGTGGGATTTCCAGTTGCAACTCTTTGTAGCAGTAAGCAAGAGAAACCAAAGATAATAGTTTTTGTTCACAATGTCAACCGTCCAAGATCTCGTTTCGCGTTAAAAATGCTGGAGATGAGTAAACGTGTTGATTTGTTTATGACTTACACTCCTTCTCAAGCAAATTTTCTGAGTGAATATCTGAATTTGCCACAAAATCGCATCTGCTTGTTTTTAGAACAACCTACGGATATATCTTTCTTTAAACCTGGATCGATTTCTCAGAATAAACGACGCCCTTTGATTGCTAGTGGAGGACTAGAAAAACGCGACTATTGTACTTTAGCTAAAGCAACCCACGATTTGGATCTTGATGTCAAAATTTGTGCGGTTTCACCGAATGCAGCTGCGTGCAAGCGAGCTTTCCCGGAAGTTTTACCGGGTAACATGTCTTGTCATGCTTATGATTGGGGAGACTTATTGCAACTTTATCGCGATTGCGATCTAGCTGTTGTAAGTTTGTTTGAAAACAATTATCAAGCTGGATTAACTACTATGTTTGAAGCACTTGCTTGTCGTCGACCTGTTGTCATTACTCGTTGTCCGGGAATCATCCAAGACCTGATTGACAGTGGAGTAGTGCTTGGGGTTGATGCTGAAGATGACGAACAATTACGCCAAGTGATTCTCAAGTTACTAAATAACCCCAAACAAGCCCGAGTCCAAGCCGAACGAGGCTATCAACTGATGATAGAAAAATATAACCACCGTAAATATGTTCAATCTTTCGTGGAACAAATTACTGCCTTTGAAAAGTAAAGTCCTAAAGTAATGCAAATTTATATTTGATTTTTATTTTTTAATTTTTTCGTAAACCAAAAATTATAGTTTCTTCGGTAATGCATTTTGTGTAATCGGTATCGATTTCATGCTTTGTATTACTTTTGTGCTTTATGTAATTTTCATATTTTATGTAATACGATGATTCTATAATCAGCTTCGAGACTAAAAAACGCTTTACTTACCAACGATAAGAAACTGAAAAAAGAAACTGAAAAGTAATTAAATAAAGGTTTTTAATTTAATAGTTATCTTACTTCGTAATCCTGTATCTCATAGTATTGGATTCTCATAAGTTGGTTTTGTTTGCCTTATTAGTTGATAAAGTAAATTGATTTTTTTACATGGCTCGGGAAGCATCTTCAAGAGAATTAGCATCATCACAGTTCAATTCGGGAAAACAACGGAAACAAAAACGTTTGCTCTGGGTTGATTATGCAAAAGGTATTGGTATTTTTTTAGTTGCAGTTGGACATGTCCTCAGGGGTTTAATTAACAGTTCAATTATTCCTAATTCTCCAACCTTAGAATTTATCGATCACTGGATTTATGCTTTTCATATGCCCCTATTCTTTTTTATTTCGGGCTTGTTTGTTCAGCGATCATTATCTAAACCGTTTAAAACGTTTATCCTAGATAAAGTTTATGTAATAGCCTATCCGTATTTTGTTTGGTCCATATTCCAAAGTATACTGCAGTACATAGCATCCAATTATACGAACAGTGATTTATCCCTTACTGATATTTGGAAAATAGTTTATCAACCCCAAATGCAGTTTTGGTTTCTTTATACACTGTTTGTAATTATGCTGTTGTATGGCGTGTTATATAAGCTGAAAGTAACGCCCGCAGTCTTTTTTGCCATCTCTGTTGGGGTGTATTGCTTGCATGTTTTGGATGTGAGTTTTGGACCCTGGGGTATATTATATTTAGCACGTCGTTATGCCTTATATTTGGCGCTGGGAATAATTATCGGTAAATATATAGATCATCATGATTTACTTGCTGCGAAAAATCGATTGAGTCATCTTATATTGTGGTCAATTGCTTTAGGTGGGTATTTAGCATTAGGTATAGCTACAAGCTTTAGGATGACTGAAAATATCGCAACTGTTCCTTTGGTCGCAGCTGTTGGAATTCTTGCTTCGGTTGTTTTGGCAAATATCTTGGCGAACTTAAGTATCTTACCTTTCCTTTCTAGATGGGGAACTTTATCTCTAGAAATTTTTGTCGCCCATAGCATTTTTGCATCTGTTTTAAGAATAATTTTGAGCAAAGGCTTTGGACTGAATGAACCGATCGCCCATATAGTTTTGGGAGTTGCTATCAGTATCTATGCACCAATTGCTTTAAATGATATTTGTCAAAAGCTTAATTTCCAATATTTGTTCACTCTACGCCAACTAAAAGCCAGATAACTACATGCATATCTATCAATATAGTTTTATTGATTGTATTTAGGTATGGAAAAATTGAAAAATTGAAACTTTTAACTAGCATATTTTTAAACCCTTACACAGCAGAGCTTTTAGCCAAAGTCATAAAATGCGCTAGTTTCATTTGCTGGGAGGGGTTTTAATTAATTTTGCTGTGCTAAAGCCCCACTCTGTTAACGCCAAAGGCGCAGTCTGTTTTAACTTATGTCCTACGGACACGCGCTTAGTCTAACGTCGACGCCATAAAAGCTCTAGCTGCGCTACCTACAGTACGCTAATGACTTCCCCTCTTAGAGCGCTCACTTCTGATTATTATGTAATATTGGCATAGTGAATAACCCCCAGGCTAAACCTGTAATTAAACCGAATAAGAACACCACGTAATTATTAAAGTTCCACCACCCAAACACTTCTGCTGCTAGTTCTAAGGGATACGCCATCATTAAGGTGCTAGCTCCTGCTGCACCAATCCATCCGTATTGATGTAACCAATAAAAACCCTGACCTCTTGTAGGTATATACTGCAAGCGTGTAAGTAATAAGCCGGTGATAGTTCCGTAACAGCGCATACATACAGCCATAAGGAAAGGAGATTTAAGAGCTATCCCCATTTCTGGTTGTGGGCACACGTGATGACCCATAAAATAAATAATCTCTGCAATTATGGGTAACTTTGTCACACCTGAAGCAGCTAGAAAAGGAGCAGCCAGAGGACCAACTACCATACCCGTTAGGAGAAAATCTGCGATAAAGCTAACCCAGTTAACGGTTTCTATTTGCTTTCTGAAAGTTATTCCCTGCAGCATTTTTGGTTTGAGTAAAATTTAAATTCTATTTTTTAAAAATTTTAACAGTTTATGGAAAATTGTTAAGGAAGTTGAACCAAATTTACCATTTATTTCCTATCCATCTGATACCAATTTAGAAAAATAATGAGACAGATAGATTTATGTAGAGACGTTGCAATGATTTATTGAGTTGGTATAATGCCTAAGTCTCCGTCAATTTATTGCGGAGAGTGGCTCAAGCTAAAAAATTAAGCTGCGGTGCTAAAGCACAGCTACAAACTTGGGTCAATATCTCAACATCAGATTTTCCCAGGGAAGACGGGCTAACTGTAGTAGTCCAAATAAGCAAAGATAGGTCGTTCGTACCCGGATATGCTTAGCAGGACACTGAGCTAACCCCATAATTACCAAGACATAAGCAAATCCTAGTACTGGTAGCAAGAAGTAGGTGGTAACAATGAACAGTATTAGTAACCAATCTCGAAAACGGGATAGCCAATGGATTCTCCCTAGCAGAAACGCAACTGCTACTATCCCTTCAATGAAAAGTGTCCAATAGGAAGCTGCTAACGTAAAAATTCTTAGTCTTTGACTAGTACCTAAAGTTACCTTCGCTCCTTCTTGGGGAATTAGCTTCAATGTAGATTCCAAAAGCTGATTTTGTGATAAAACGTCTGGGTTGAGTCCCCCAATAAATGTTGCGATCGCTTCAACACGACCATCGGTAAGAAAGGTATAGTGCAAAAATGACCCGTCCCAATATTCTCCAGCTAAAATTTTCCAACCAGTGGCGAACAAAAATGTTAGACCGATTAAAATACCGCCATTCCAAGCTAAGACACGGTCAGGATTTTTACTAGAAACCCCAATAGCACAAGCAAGACACCAGTAGCTAATCAAGAATTGATGATTATCAATCCACAACCAATCAGTGGCGTTCACCCACCATATCATTCCACAAATAATTACCCACATCCACCGATCAGTAAGTAAGGGAGGTGAGATTAACATCAAGCCACAAATTACTCGTAAGGGAACGTCTAGGATGACACTACTAGAACCGTAGAGTAGAAATAGGAGGATGGTCAAACGTAGAACGAGCAGATAGCGCGGCTGATTGAGGAGGTCGTCTAAGATGGACTTGACCCGTGTAGCAGCTATAAGTGCAGCGCTGTTAAAACCTTGGAAGATTGGATTAAGGTAACGGACAGCAAAGCCACGGATATGACTTCTTTTTTGTCCAACTTGTTGATGGTTCATGACCAATTTCCAGCTTCTACAGGTTCACCTAAAGGTTCAGCTAACAAGCGATTGTGATTTCTATCAAACCGCAAAGACCACCATTGGAGGCGAATTGCTTTTAAGGTTTTGACTGAATCATTTAATAAAATTGGATCTTCAGGCGTTTTGAGGCGATAGATCGGTTGGTTCTTTAGCAAGATCCCACTAACCTGAATAGCAAATTTCGGGTTTTCTCTCCGCAGTCGTTCAAGGGTAGTTTGACGTTGGACGTTTTGAGGTACAAATTTTTCCGATATCAACTCAGATGCAATTTGTTCTAAATGAATCTGTCTGGGTAGGGAGAGGATGCGACGAATTGTTGAGTTATCCAAGGAATCCAAAGCATCTAAACGTATCAATTGACCACCTTCAGCTAAACCTTCAGCTGCTAACACTCGCATGGAAGGAGAATCGACTGCTGCAAACATACCAAAACCACCACCTTTCCACGGTGATAGATTAGCTGTGTGGGCGAGATAAAATTGCAGCAAAGCCACCAGAATTAAAATTGTAGGAACTAAAAAGCGCTCTAAAAACCAAGTACCTCGATTGTTGGTGTCTTTGAGAGGCAACATAATGAAATGATAGTTATCATATTCTCAAATTTATTCTCAAAAAATTTATTCTCAATTTTTTTCAATACTATTCAAAGGATTCTTCTCGGTTCTCTCTGAACTCATCTCTTCGCTCTTTTCGGTTTTCTCGTCGCTCTTTTCTGTACTCCCGTCCCTCTTTTCGCCGTTCTCGTAGCTCACCTTGTTCAAAATTTTCCCATTTTTCCTCGCTCTCACCTTTAAAATCTATAAAATGAGGTTTGTTTCCCTTAACCTTTATTATTCTTGCATACCCAACGTAGGGAGCAATTAGGAGCACAGACACGGAAATAATTGCCAATAAAATAAATCGCGTCATGGGTTTTTTCTCTCAAAAGTTCAGAGTTTAAGAGTTCAGCTTTAAGAGTTCAGTTTCAAAAACTTAAAAAAAGAATCTATTAACTACTAACAACTCCCCAGAGTACTTTTGTTAAACCAAAAAAATTCGCCACAATTACAATGAACCCCGTAAAGCTATAGTCTCGGTTACATCTTGATAAGGTGCAAGCAGCATCTAAAATTACTAGGCTGATGCTGTCCGACTAGATACAATCTAACACGTTCTTGTTGTCTTTTGCCTGGGACTTTAAAGTTTTATTTTATACAACAAAGTAACAAGTCAAAAATATAAACATAAATATTTTGTAGAGCAGACCAGGAGGGGCTGGTTTTCCCCTCCAACAAAATAAACTGACGCTCACAAAATCAAAATGTAGGATTTTATAAGCTTTCGAGCGCAAGTTTATTGGGAGACGTCCCAGAGTTGGAGACCTCATATCGGAACGTCCCTAGAAGCAAATTTAAATCACCTCAGCAGTGTAAGGACTCGTCAACTTATCTAACTGCTGTACCAACAAACTCAGGAATAAACCTACATCTGTCACCACACCAACAGATTCTACTGAACCGCGATCGCTTAATTTTGTTACTACTGCTGGGTTAATATCTACACAAACCATTTTTACTCCTGCAGGTGTCATATTACCCACACCAATAGAGTGCAACATGGTGGACAACATTAAAATCATTTCTGTCCCCTCGAGCAATTCGGCATACTCAGTTTGTGCTTTGATTAGATCCATTTGGGTATCCGGTAGGGGACCATCATCGCGAATAGAACCAGCCAGGCAAAAAGGTACATTATTTTTTACACACTCATACATTACGCCATTGGGAATAACTCCGGCTTCTACTGCTTTAGCGATGCTACCGTGAGCGCGAATTGTATTGATTGCTTTGAGGTGATGGCGATGTCCGCCTCGTACCGCTATACCCCGACTCATATCCACGCCAAGGGATGTTCCCATTATCGATTGTTCGATATCGTGAACGGCGATCGCATTTCCACCGAGTAAAGCTTGGACATATCCTTCTCGGATCAAATGAGATAAATGTTCGCCACCACCTGTGTGGATTACTACTGGTCCTGCTGTGACAACTACTTTACCACCAGTGTCTCTGATTTTACGCAATTCCCAAGCAACTTGTTCCACAACTAATTCTACGCGACGTTCGCTGGAAACACCTGCCGACATAAAACTGAATTCTTCTGCATTACGTTTTTCCCGAGATTCAGTTTTGCGAATGGTACGGATTCCTTGGACATCTACAACTACTTCTTCCCCTACTTCTAAATCTCGAAGAATTTTACATTTAGCGACTAGACCTTTTGGGGTTTGAGTAACTGCGATCGCGCCATCCATACGCTGATTTTTTACCTTTACCCATTCACCATTGATTCGAACTTCTGTAGGATAAATGGTACTAACATAAAAATCATCTGGTGCTACGCCATTTTGCTCGACAGGTTGGAGCTTTGCGTCGCGTTCATCTTCCGGTAAGTTCACCGCACCCAAATCAATTAGGTGGGAGAAAATAGTTTCCATAACCTCATGGGAAGGTGCAGAAACACTTACTTGTGCATCCGACGTACTTTGTCTTTGCTCTCCCAAATGGAAATTTAAAACTTTGAAACTGCCACCATTGTCTACAATCAAATCTAAAGCACGGTTAATTAAACCAGAATCAAGTAAATGTCCCTGCATACGGATAATGCGACTTTCTACTTGGGTGGTAGCATGAATTTCTTCACGAACTGGTTCAGTTACTCGTAGTGTTAAACATTTTGCTGCACCACCAGCTTTCAAAAATTCAGTTAATGGAGTTTCAATTACTTGAAAATTAACTTCGGCTAAACGTGCTTTGAGATTATCCGAAGCTTTATTCATGATGACAATGCTTTCTACGTTCACCGCATTGCAAGCAAAATTTATCGCATCTGCTTCTTTAATTGCAATGCGTTTTTCCGGTGCGACTCGCATTTCAATTAAGCGGTTGGAATAGGAGTCAAAAGCGCCGGGATAATAAAGCAAGTAGCCATTTGCTAAGGGACAAAAACAAGTGTCGAGATGATAAAATCTTTCGTCAATGAGTCGTAAGGATAATACTTCAATATCAAGCCACTTAGCTAAATATGGGTGGGAGTCTAACTCCGAACGAAAACCATAACCCGCCCATAGCCAACGTCCTTCTCGATCTAAAAGTGCATCTCCCGCACCTTCAAAGGGTAAATCTTGGGGTAATTCGTGGACCGTAAAACCGTTATTTTCAAACCATTTCTTAAAATGGGGTTCCTCTCCCTGGCGCTCTTTATGTAAAAAGCGACTTAAAACTGCGTTTTCACCTAACACCAATCCAGCATTAGCTGTAAATACCATATCAGGCCAACCTTTTTCCGGTGGGACCAAGTCAACTATCGCCTTATCCTTGAGAACATGGTAAAGTTTCTGCCACTGTTCCACAGCGCGTTGTTGCGATGACTTGTGAATATTCCCTTCCATCCAAGGGTTAATGACATAGTCAACATCATAGTGTTCGGGAGAACACATTAAAAAGCGAATCGGCGAACTCATAAAAGTTGAACCAGAATATTTGATTGCTACGATTTTCCAATGTATACAGAGTGACGCAGATGTAATTTAACTAGCAAGTATTGCTTTAGTTACACTGCGGGCAGTTACGACTGATACAAAACATGTTCTATTTTACGATCGGGAGAACTCCAACTAGTAATGTATTCTCTGAATAAAAAGAAAACTTGAGAAATTATAAAAATTGTTGATGAAGAGTTATAAATTAGCGCTCATCTATTGCAGAATTGTGTGCGGTAGCTGACCGCTTTTCTAATGTTTAGAAAGAAGTCAGAAGTCAGGAGTCAG
>JGI1201J43222_100352_pt1 | contig 11257 bp, 6 predicted proteins | sample MastesBC008_FD_43222 | JGI IMG/M metagenome (IMG submission 43222) | reverse complement strand
GGTAATGGGTAATGGGTAATGGGTAATTGGTTAAAAAACCATTCATTTTATGGCGCTACGCGCCAGTAATCAGCCTAACAAAAGTTAAAAGCTTACAAATCTAGCTTTTGGGATTTACCGATTTCCTAACTTTAATTATGTAGTGCTACAAATCCAAAAACACTTAGAAAGCAGGGGGAATTAATCGTTTTTGTATCTTGAAGTCATTTTTGCAGTATTATTCGCAGAAGCCTGCTCGTTCGCAGCTAAACCAGTATACGGAAAATGCTACTTCCATCACGTAGAACTAAACTGAGTCAGATTTGCCATCGATCCGACTTTCCGTAGAAAATTTACTGTTGAATAAATAAATGCTAACCGCCATTAACTACTAACCGATGAACGAACCGCTAATTGAATTAAAAGGTGTTTCTAAATCCTTTGGTAGCAATAAAGTTTTAGACCGTTTGGATTTAAAAATTTACCGAGGAGAAGCGCTAGGAATTATCGGTCCTAGTGGTACTGGTAAATCTACTATATTAAGATTGATTGCTGGACTCACAAATGTTGATGAAGGTGAAATCTATGTTCAAGGCGTTCGACGCCAAGGGTTGATAGAAGACACAAAAGATGATCCAGTTGGTATCGGGATGGTCTTTCAACAAGCAGCATTATTTGATTCCCTAACGGTGGAAGAAAATATTGGATTTTTGCTATATCAGCATTCTCAGTTATCGCCCGAACGTATTCGTCAGTTGGTAAATAAAAAACTCGAAATGGTTGGCTTACCTGGAATAGGTAACCTTTATCCAGCCGAACTTTCCGGTGGGATGCGAAAGCGAGTCAGTTTTGCTCGCGCCATTATGTCTAATCCAGATGCTCCCAAAGAAGGAGCGGAAGTTTTACTTTATGATGAGCCGACAGCTGGACTTGACCCAATTGCTTCAACAGTGATAGAAGATTTAATTCGGGATCTACAATCAATGCAAGGGGTTTGCAGCACTTATGCCATTGTGACCCACCAAGAAAGTACTATTCGTCGTACAGCCGATAGAATTATATTTTTATATCAGGGTAAAGTACAGTGGCAAGGTTCGGTTAGTGAAATCGATACAACTGATCATCCTTATATGAAGCAGTTTATGAGTGGAAATATTGATGGTCCAATTCAAGTTGCAGGATAACTAACAATTTCGAAAAACGATTAAAAATTTTAGTTTTCGGAATTTTAGATTTGGAACTTTGAGATTTAGAACTTTGAGATTTAAGACTTTTAGGTTTAGAGGTTTTAGATTTGAAAATTCTAGATTTAGAAACTTTAGAATCAAATCTAGAATCAAATCTAGAATCGAAAATTTTAGAATTGCATTTTTGGATTTAGGTTTAGGATTGAAGAAATGAAACCTAGCTGATATTTATTTTCATAAGAAATCTATTTTTATAAATAATCTACTTTTATAAATCAATTTGGATAAGTCAATTTGAATGATATGTAAATCTTAGGGCTTTAGAGTCTGAAATCTAAAATCCCAGATCTTGAGGGGAGGAAAAATGCGAGGTAGTTCAATTAACAGCTTCGCTTCTACGCGAGCATTTCGAGAAGGTTCTGTAGGCTTGTTGCTCCTACTAGGACTAGGTGTATTTGGGATAGTTATCTTATGGCTGAACAGGTTAACTGCTGCTGGTAATTCTTACAAAGCAATTGTGGAATTTAAAAATGCTGGTGGAATGCAAAAAGGAGCCGTAGTTCGTTATCGGGGTGTCAAGGTTGGTAACATTGCTCAAGTACGTCCCAGACCAAATAATGTTGAAGTCGAAATTGAAATTAACGATCCAAATTTAATTATCCCCAAAAATTCTAAGATAGAAGCCAATCAGTCAGGGTTAATTAGCGAAAGCATTATAGACATAACACCTAACGCATCGCTACCCGCAAATCAAAAGTTTGGTAAACCTTCAGAGGAAAGTTGTAATAAAAAACTTATTGTTTGTAATGGTTCCCGTTTAAAAGGTGAAATTGGCGTTAATATTGACGAACTCATTCGTTCTAGTAGCGCGTTCACAAAGCTTTATTCCCAGCCGGGTGTTTATGCTAACGTCAATGATGCGTTACAAAATACTTCTAAAGCTGCAGAACAATTAACGTTACTCAGTAAAGATGTTTCTAAATTAGTTAGAGAAAGCCAAAAGGATCTAAATACTTTTTCCTCTGCTGCAAGTTCGGTTGCAACTGCTTCCAAACAGGTTACTGCATCAACCAATGAAGCGATCGAGCAATTTGGGTCTACAGCTAATGAAATTGGTGCTGTTGCAAAAGAATTTCGTAACACCGCTAAAGATATTAGTTTGACAACAAAACAGGTTAATAATTTGTTGGCTAATGTGGATGATTTAGTGACAAATAATCGTTCCTCTTTAGTAACAGCGTTAGATAATGTGACCCAAACCAGTCAGCAGCTACGTCAAACAGTTGAGAGTCTTTCACCGACTATTAACCGTTTAACTGAAGGGGAATTGGTACAAAACTTAGAAAGTCTTTCTGCTAATGCTAGCCAAGCCTCAGCAAATTTACGTGATGTTACTAAAACACTTAATGAACCAAATAATCTGTTAGTTTTACAACAAACCTTAGATTCAGCACGAGTTACATTTGAAAATACTCAGAAAATCACTTCTGATTTGGATGAATTGACGGGCGACCCAAAGTTTAGACAAAATCTCAAAGAACTCGTTGGTGGTTTAAGTGGCTTGGTGTCCTCCACACAAACAATAGAGAAACAGGTTCAAGTGGCGTCACAATTGGAATCGGTGAAAACGACGTTGCAAAATTCTCAAAGTACTGTTTCTAGGATTGCATTAGAACAAAATAAAGAGTTATCAGCCCCGTCAAAGTCAAAAATTCCTACTAAAACAATTAAGCCCCAAACAAAAAGTAAAGATAAAAATTCTACACCAGAAATTTCTCCATCTTCCTTAAATTCGGAAAAATCAGAGAATTTAAGGCAAAAACTCAAAAAATATCGGGAAACAGGCAATAAACAGGAGAATTAGATTTTATGGAATTGGCAAATTGTTAACTGTCAATTGTAGCCCGTAAGGGCGTGGTGTTAGCCATAAACTGCTAACTGTTAACTGATAACTGACCCCTAATTCCAATCCTCCTCTTTCTTTTTCCCGCGAAGTTCATATATTCCGGCTTTTTGATGAATAATATGAGTTTTTTCAAAAAGTTCCTCTTCTGTTAACCCCCACTGTTTCATGATCCCGTCTAATTTTTCTTGAACATCCCTCGCGCCAGGAAAACCACAATAACGAATTCTTAACCTTGCCAACTCTGCTAAATTGTAGTCGGTTGCCTCTTGATTGAGTAAACTATCAACCAAGGGACGTTCGCGATTATAAAGTGGATGTTGCTGGTCTTTATTAGTTTCGCTCATATTTAATTTTGGATTGTATACTTAAAAATTACCGTTGGGGATATGTTGTTAATTTATTGATTCTAAGCTGCGAAGTAGCGATTCAAGGGCTATTTATGCCCAAAAGACGGCTACCACACCTGGGTGCTTACGGCTCTCCCCACTGTCAGCTTACTTTTAATAAAGTTACATTATCCTTAAGAAAATACACAAACACAAATATTCAAGGTGAGGGTCAATTTCTCTCATCCAGCTCGTTCAGCAAGGGAGCAAGAACCCAATATGTTTGAACATTTCACTTCCGAAGCTATTAAAGTAGTTATGCTCGCCCAGGAAGAAGCACGTCGACTGGGACACAACTTCGTTGGAACAGAACAAATTCTCCTGGGTTTGATGGGAGAAGGAAATGGGGTTGCTGCAAAAGTGCTGACCGACTTGGGGGTAACCCTCAAAGATTCCCGACTTGAGGTAGAAAAAATCATTGGTCGGGGTTCTGGTTTTATTCCACCGGAAATTCCTTTTACTCCTAAAGTCAAGAGTTTGTTTGAGCAGTCATTTAAGGAAGCTCGGACTCTGGGACATAATTACATTAGTACAGAACATTTACTTTTAGGTTTAACTGAAGCAGGAGAAGGTGTCGCTGCAAAGGTTTTACAAAACTTAGGTGTAGACCTTCAAGATATCCGCACTGCTGTAATTCGTTATTTGGGTGAAGAAGCACCAGTATCGGTTACCCCGGGTAGTGGGGGATCGAGACGAAATAAAAAGCTAACCTTAGAAGATTTTGGTCGAAATCTCACCAAACTAGCCCAAGAAGGTAAGCTCGACCCCGTTGTTGGTCGCCAAAAAGAAATTCAACGCACGATTCAAATTCTCGGTCGTCGAACCAAAAACAATCCCGTCTTAATCGGCGAACCAGGGGTTGGTAAAACTGCGATCGCTGAAGGTTTAGCCCAGCGGATTGTCAATCAAGATGTTCCTGAAGTTTTGTTTGACAGACAGGTATTTAACCTTGATATGGGGTTATTAGTGGCTGGTACCCGCTTCCGTGGTGATTTTGAGGAACGCCTAAAGAAAATCATGGAAGAAATTCGTTCTGAGGGGAACATCATTCTCGTTATTGACGAAATTCATACCGTGGTCGGTGCTGGTGGAATTGAAGGTAGCATGGATGCTGCGAATATTCTCAAACCCGCTTTAGCTCGGGGAGAACTCCAATGTTTGGGAGCAACTACCCTTGATGAGTACCGGAAGCATGTTGAAGGCGATGCAGCCCTGGAAAGACGTTTCCAACCAATTATGATTGGCGAACCGTCTGTTGAAGATACCATTCAAATTCTCCAAGGTCTGCGCGGTGCTTACGAGCAACATCATAAGGTCACTATTACTGATGACGCTTTGGTCGCAGCTGCAGAATTATCAGACCGTTACATTAGCGATCGCTTCTTACCGGATAAAGCAATCGACTTGATTGATGAGGCTGGTTCTCGGGTCAGATTGCGTAATTCCATGAATTCTACCAATCGGGAATTAAAGCGCGAACTGAGAACTGTTGCAAAAGCCAAACATGAAGCGGTTCAAATCCAGGATTTTGATAAGGCTGGTAAGTTACGCGATCGCGAATTAGATTTGGAAACCAAGCTGCAATCAGAATCAGAAAATCAGCAGTTTGTTAGCACTCCTAATGTCAGTGAAGAAGATATTGCTCAAATCGTAGCTTCATGGACCGGGGTACCTGTCAATAAGTTGACAGAATCTGAGTCGGAGATGTTACTCCACCTCGAAGATACATTGCACGAACGACTAATCGGTCAAGACCAGGCTGTTACCGCTGTTTCTCGAGCAGTTCGACGCGCTCGTGTCGGTTTAAAAAATCCCAACCGACCCATTGCGAGTTTTATTTTCTCTGGTCCAACGGGTGTTGGTAAAACAGAATTAGCGAAATCTTTAGCTGCTTATTTCTTCGGTGCGGAAGATGCGATGATTCGCTTGGATATGTCCGAGTATATGGAACGTCATACCGTTTCCAAATTAATCGGTTCCCCTCCTGGTTTTGTGGGATACGATGAAGGCGGACAATTGACAGAAGCTGTACGGCGCAAACCTTATACCGTGTTGCTCTTCGACGAAATCGAAAAAGCGCATCCCGATATATTCAACATGTTGCTACAGATTTTGGATGACGGACATCTTACCGACGCCAAAGGACGCAAAGTGGACTTCAAGAATACTTTGATTATCTTGACTTCTAATATTGGTTCCAAAGTGATCGAAAAAGGTGGTGGTGGTTTGGGCTTCGAGTTAGATTCAGAAGTCGATGCAAGCTACAACCGAATTAAAACTTTGGTGAACGAAGAACTTAAAGGTTTCTTCCGTCCAGAATTCCTCAACAGACTTGATGAAGTTATCGTCTTTACTCAACTTAATAAGGATGAAGTCAAGCAAATTGCTGACATCTTACTGAAAGATATTATTAACCGTCTCACAGAGAAGGAAATTACTCTGGAGGTTACCGAACGCTTCAAGGAACGTGTTGTTCAAGAAGGTTACGATCCTAGTTACGGTGCAAGACCTTTACGTCGGGCGATTATGCGACTGTTAGAAGATTCGTTAGCGGAAGCAATTCTCGGCGGTGAAGTTGGAGCCGGTGACACAGCAATCATTGATGTTGATGATGACGGTCAAGTAGTTATCAATAAGTCAGAAAAAGCCGAGTTACTTTTAGCTGGAGTTAGCTAAGAGTTAGCTAATATTTATACCAAATCACCATTTTTGCGCTAAAATGCAATCGTTACTCAAAACACTTTTCCCCTAGGGGAAAAATCTGTAGGATTTAATGTCCTTTGGCAAACATCAGGTGAAATGGTAATAATTAATTTTGCCCCTGGTAGTGGTACCGGGGGTTTTTTGTTTGGGCGTTCTTGCACTCAGCAGCCCAAGGAAAATTTATGGTATTACATCTTTTCCCACAAGATTTTTAACCCCCTCCTAACCTCCAAGGTGCAACCCCCTCCTAACCTCCCCCAAGGGAGGATTTTTTCAATGAGGTCTCCCTTAACTAGCATAATGAGTGAATAGCAAAGATAAAAAATAATGGGTCATATTACCCAACCTAATGGTGAATTTATTTATACTTTTAGGCTTTTTTGGGTATTGTTGTAATTTGTACATCTCAGTCAACGATTCACAGCAATATTGCTTTGGTAAATTGCAGGTGAGAGCAACGCGCAGCACAGAATAACAATGGGAAAAATAGGTGCGATCGCGAACGCGGAACGCCTCGCGTTTATCGGGGACGACTTGCGTTAGTAATTTGTTAACTCCTGCATGTGGTACTAAATTTTTGGGTTAGGAGATGTTTTTTCCCATTCTCTGCTTACTTTTTCACAAAATATAATATCTGAACATAGATACTTACTGCGATGTAAGACTATTTTTTGTACTTTTGTAATTTGTCTATATGAGTAAATAAATTCCAGAAATATTCCTCTGTTAAAACACAGGTGAGGGGCGAGCAACAAAACGTTTAAAAATGAACCAGGAAATAATATCCTTGTGTTCCTATTTATGTAGCCTATGGTGTTCAAATCCTAAAAACAAAAACATGAGGAGTTAATCTTCTTATAATATTGCTCTTCACATGGGAAGAAAGATATTTTGTTACGCGTAAGATAAAATACATTGTAAAACACTGCTCCTAGAAAAATGCCCTTAGATTTAGGAACGATCAGCACTGTACTCAAGGTAGTAATTCCAGTAGCAAAACCACTCATTGCTAAAGTTAACAGTGTTTTCAATCCTTCTGATTTTGAAAAAGCTTTAAAAGCCGGGATTATCGCTGCTCATGAATGGGACGAACAGCAACCCTACGAACAAAAATTGTTTTTTTACTGCGATGATAAGCAACAACGAGATGTTTTAACTGCTTTTTTTCAAAAAACATCGGTTCTGGAAGAATTACAAAAACCACTGCGGGAGAAAACATCTCCTAACTTAGATTTATTAATTGAAATTTGGGAAGGGATAGAAAAAGAGAATAATCGATGGAAATTCCCCCCAAAAAGCATTAACAATTGGCTAAAAAAATTTATAGATACTTATTTTGCTAAGACTACTGCCTATTTAAACATTAAAATTGCCAAAGTAAATTATCTTCAACAAATATCTTATTACTTTGATGACGTTAAATTTGCGGGTATCGGTGTAGAAGGACAGGAAACAGATAAGACAGGGATTAAGTTACCACAAATCTTTGTGATGCCTGATGTTGTAGAGATTTCATCTACAAGATTGCGACGGGATTTAGTATTTGTGGAAGAAGCTTCACGCTCTCAAGATATTAATCAACGTCAAACAGAATTAATACAAGAACAACGACAACTCATAAAGCTGGAAGAAGGTGGACTCAGAAAGTTTTCTGCGCAAGAATTATTGACTAAAAGTAAGTCCCATAAATTTGTTTTGCTGGGCGCACCTGGCTCAGGTAAAACCACTTTGATGAGCTACTTTGCTGTCATGTTGGCTCAAAGTAAACTTCAGTGGGAAGAAGATTTCGAGACTGAAGAAAATTTGTTACCAATTTTAATTCGAATTCGGGATTTAGCTAGACATGCAGATAATCTCAGTATTTTAGAATTTATCCGCCAATTTGCTATCAGTAATTTGCAGGTTAAACAACCACCACCACCGGGATTTTTTGAATATTGGCTAGAAGACGGTAAAGCATTAATTTTACTCGATGGTTTGGATGAGGTTGCAAACCCTGGAAAACGATATGAAATTGTTAACCGGATTGAATGTTTTTTAGAGCAATTTCCATCAAATAAAACAATCATTACCTCTCGTCCAGCAGGGTATCGCCAAGACTTTTTCCACACAGACGAGTTTCCCCACTATCAATTGCAGTTGTTTGACGAACGCAAAATCAAGGAATTCACTCAGAAGTGGTATCAAAGCCGCTTTCAAGATCCAACGGAAGCAACTAGAAGGCAAGAAAGTTTACAAAAAGCTTTAGCAGAACAAAAGCGCATCCAAGAATTAGCCCGCAATCCACTGCTGTTAACTATTATTGCCCTAATTCATCGTTATGAAGCCCATCTTCCCAGACAACGCTACAAACTTTACGACCGGGCGGTTAATACCCTGTTAACCAATTGGGACGCAGATAAAGATCTGAATTATCAATTACCTTTTGAATATCTGAATCGGGATGATATTCCCCGCTTGATGGAACAACTTGCTTACTGGATTCAAACCCAAGGAGGTACGGCAGATACAGAAGGGGGGACACTAATTGATAAAGATCAATTAATTAGTCAATTGAGCAAGTTTATTGCCAAACAAAAACGCTTAGAGCAATATCGAGCTAAATCAGAAGCACAAAGGTTTGTAGAACATATTCGGGAACGGACAGGTTTGTTAAACGAACAAGGGCAAGACTGTTATGCTTTTGTCCATAAGACGTTTCAGGAATATTTAGCAGCAGAAGATATCCGCTACCGTCAGGAAGATGAAGAATTTGAGGTGGTGTTGGAACATATTGAAAACTATCTTTGTGACTCTCATTGGCGAGAGGTATTGCTGCTGTTAATTGCTCAGCAAAAGCCAAGAAAAGCTGCTAAAGCTATTAAGCATATTCTGGAGCAACCTGTACCTCACGACCAATGGCTGCATCAAAAGCTATTTTTTGCAAGCAGCTGTTTAGCGGAAGATTTAGAAGTTGCAGATGATGCTTTGGTGACGGATATTTTGCAGCAATTAGTTAATTTGGAAATTAGTGGTGATGAGCAGGTAGGTAGAAAAATCCGCGCACAGGTTTTCAAAAGCCTTCGCAGTTTAAATGAAGGTAAGTTTGAAGCTGAAGCACTACAACTTTTGAAAGATTCAGAAGAACAGATGGAAAAAGTGCGGTTCCAGGAATATCGTGCAGCTTTGGGGGAAAAAGAAGAGGCAGTAGAAACACTATGGGTGCTATTTGTGGATGATTATTCTGATGTGTGTCAGAGCGCTGCTATTGCCTTGGGTAAATTGAGTAACGAGGTACCTGAGGTGGTATCAATACTGTTAGCAGCGTTAAAATGTGAGGATTCTGGTCTGCTGCGCGAGTATGCTGCTATTGCCTTAGGCGAATTAGGTGATGGGGCACCTCACGTCGTAGAACCACTGTTAGCACAGCTAGATGATGAGGATCCTGATGTGCGTAGACGTGTTGTTAATGCTTTGGGCAATTTAGGTAATAGGTCGCCCGAAGTGGTATCAGCACTGTTAGCACGGCTAAGGGATGAGCATTCTATTGTGCGCATGTATGCTGCTAATGCCTTGGGCAATTTGGGTAATAGCTCGCCCGAGGTGATATCAGCCTTGTTAACACAACTAGGAGATGGGAATCCTAGTGTGCGTGTTTATGCTGCGATTGCCTTGGGTTGGTTGGGTAATGGGTCACCTCAGATAGTAGAACAACTGTTAGCAAGACTAGGGGATGAGTATTGCGATGTGCGTATAGGTACTGCTATTGCCTTGAGCCACTTGGGTTATGGTACACCCCAGATAATAAAACAACTGTTAGCAGGACTAAAAGATGAGCATTCCGTTGTGCGTATGTATGTTGCTTATTTCTTGGGGAATTTGGCTAATGAAGTGCCCCAGATATTGGAACTAATGTTAGCACGGCTAGAGGATAAGAATTTTAGTGTGCGTGTGGGTGCTGCTATTGGTTTAGGTAATTCAGGCAATGGTGCACCTCAGATAGTACAACCACTGTTAACAAGACTAGGGGACGAGCATTTTAGCGTGCGGGAGAGTGCTGCTGATGCCTTGGCTAACTTGGGTAAAAACTGTAACTATATTAAACCTGCTGTGATTGAATGGATTTTCCAGCACCAAGATACCGAATATGTAGGCAATGGTATTGATGCGCTGTGGATGTTGGTGGGAACAGATAATATAAATTCCGTTTGAATAGTTAAGTAGGTCGGCGTTAAAAAACTAAGGTATGTCATTGCGAGTGGAACGCAGTGAAACGTTAGCGTAGCGTCTCCCTTTGGGAGAAAGCAATCGCAAGGACTTCAGACTTGTTTACCTTTTGTTATATAGTTAGGTTTATTTTTGCCTACTTACTTATCATAATTATTAATTTTATAAACAAATATGACTACTACTTTTAGTTTCCATCCCCTCGAGATATTCATATTACAGAAAAGTATATTTTGCAAGCAGAAAAGCATTAAGTTAATTCGTGATTATTTTGGGTGTGTAGAGACGTTGCATGCAACGTCTCTACAACTGGATAACTGTATTGGGATATCAAACTATTATTGCTACATTGCAATTGGTACATCTTAGTAAATAAATTCCAGCAATATTCCTCTGGTAATCCACAGGTGAGAGCACCACGTAACACAACATTAAAATAGGTATCATCGGGAGCAACTTCCGTTGGTGATTTGTTAACTACAACGTAAGTGCGAACCTGACGGTAGATTTTTTCTGAAGTATTTTCTAGATTATTTCCTGGAAAGCAAATATCTACAAATTCTTGTTTATAAGCATGGGGAGAACCTTCCCTTCGATCCAAGCGATCGCTCAATCTTTGGGGTAAATGATAAAGTACTCCATGAACCGTACTATTTGCGTCTGGAACTACATCAAGTACACCACATTTACGGGTTGGAGAATAACGATAAAACCCCAATCTATAATTCTTCAGAATTCCCGTACCCACCACATAAGGATGTATTTTTTCTCCCATTGTCCGTTTTAGATCCACAGGACACATGCAGGAACCGTAAGCAAAATAATAGAAGTGGGAATTGGTCATGGGTAAGGAGTCAGGAGTCAGAAGTCAGGAGTCAGGAGTCAGGAGT
>JGI1201J43222_100351_pt1 | contig 11291 bp, 4 predicted proteins | sample MastesBC008_FD_43222 | JGI IMG/M metagenome (IMG submission 43222) | reverse complement strand
GTGCTACTTACCACCTTATTCACCAGATTTAAACCGGATTGAAAAATGCTGGTCATGGCTAAAAAGTCGAATTCGCAAACAACTCGAGAATTTTGGAACACTGCGAGAAGCCATGGAGCATGTCTTGACTTTAGCGTCCTAGCTAACCTGGCGGTTGCTATAGTATTCAATAAAAAGGTATTCTCTGTGGAAATTTTCTTGCATAGATTAATCCAACCTGTTTTGATCGGACTTATACGAATGGAATAGCAAACATTTAGTCTGCAAAAACTAAGCCTAAAGTTGAGGCGATCAACACAAATGCAAAATTTATAGTCCATACAGCTTGAAATGTTTTTCCTCATTTTTAGAATTTTTATCTAGGATATAATTCAAGGCTGCGGAAATAGTAGTAACTTGATTTTTAGCAGCTAAATACCAGATAATGTTTCTGCATTCACTGTGACGTCTTCCACTCTCGATCCAAAAACTTACAGGGGAAAACAAAAAGGATGATAGTCAGTCAAATTGATTGCAATTTTCGATGAAATTGACATCAATAAATAGAACGATTGAACTCTTCCTACACACCTCTCAAAATATCTGGTATTCGACCAGATAAGCTCACTCTTAAGTTAGCAGTTAAGCGTTTAATGATAGATTCCCAAAATCATCCATTGAACAAAATTTACTCTACTCTTTCCATTGCTAATCAAGAGATAATTGTCAAAATTAATGTTGTTTTTTGACCTTCTTGCCATTATATAGCTTGTACGGTTTCTCTTCATAACTTTGTTTGTTAATGATTATTAAACATGAAAAACAAATATATAAAAAGTCCATAAATAACGATAAATGTGCATATATTATTGCCTGTATCTCATCCGCAATTATATTTAAATATTTTATTACACTTATATTTATGATATTTTTTTGTCGTTTCGTAAACTTAAATATTTTTTATATAATCATTGTTTCTACGCATTTACTACTAGTGGCTTATAGGTCTGTTCTTCTTAATCAAAAACTAAGGTAAATTTTTAAAAGGTTAACGAATAACATTATTTGTTTTTATTTATTATTATTAATGAGCAGCTTAAATAAATTGACAATATTTTTCATTCTTACTTCCAAGCCATAAATTTAGAATAAAGATAATACTAAAATAAGCTTATTAAATAATAAATTAAATATAGCTGTGTATTGCAGTTTATCTCAATATAAATCTTCGGAAGTACTTGTATACAATAACTTGAGGCATTTATTACATCACTTTCAGTATTTTTGTCTTTTAGCATAAAAACAAATTATACACACCTTCAAGCAGTACATTAAAGAAAGTATTTAATTTGATTTTTTTTAAGTAGTAAGCGAAAATACTTATGGATTTATGGCTATGTCACTCTAACAAAAGACCATGATAAATCTGCATCTACAGGCTATAGGAAAAGCGGAAGAGATGATAGACTACACAAATGTTTCTCGATGTGTAGCCCAATTGCAAGAATTTATCGCTCTCCACCCAGAAGCTAATGAGGTAAGAAAAGCATTAGCTGTTAAGCTTGTTTATCAAGGCTACTTTTACGAAGAAATACAGACAATCTTAGGTGTATCCCCTAGTTCTCTGCAATTTTGGAAAACATCTTATGAAAAATATGGAATAGACGGGTTACGCTTGCAGGATAAAGAAGCCCAAAAAGTACTAATAAAAATATCCCAAAAACTAAAATTAAACGACTTAATCGATCTATTAAATGGCAAATACCTTGCACTACGCATTCCTAATTATTACCCAGTTCGAGAAGCAAAGAAAATTAGTCAAGAACTGATCGAAGAAAAAACTTTAGAGCGTTATAACAGAGCGCCAGATGTAGGAGTACAAAGAACTGGAATTACTTTCTTTGAAACTAGTTGTTCTGTAGAAATGCTCAAGCGTTATTACGAACAAGCTCAAGTTTCGATTCAAGCTCTTCGAAAAACCTGTTTCCCTCATTTGTCACCCCTCGATAAACTCAGGTTAGAGTTACAAGAAATCTGGGTACCGGGCGCTCATATTGAAAATATCCATAATCAAACGATGTTGGTTGGAGTTGGTCGTGTATTTGAGGATAACTTTGAATTACCACCCCACCAAGATGTTTTTGCACGGGATATCTCGGATGTTGGTATTCCTCCGGCTCATCCCTTCGATAACTTTGTTACTCAGTTGTCTGCAAACATTTATTTACAAACTCCTAAATCTGGAGGTGAGTTAGAGGTTTGGGAACTAAAGCCGTCTATTCCTGCACGAGAAGCAATTCGCGATCAAGAATATAAATATGAGGGGATCCTCGATCGCAACAGTTTACCAAGTGCAACATTAAAAATTAAGCCAAAAGTTGGGGAATTGATTCTATTTGATTCTGGAAGAATTCATGGTGTTCGCCCTTGTCAAGATGGTCCGCGAGTTTCTATGTCTATGTTTATTGGATATCGTTCTAGGGAAAAGCCTTTGACATATTGGAGCTAGTAGTTTTTTTCATTATAAATTTCTCAATGCGTATTTATTTTTATTCAGGCATCGGTTAAAAAAATCCGAGCAAATTTTCTTGATTTCATAGGATTCGAGTGATGTAACCCCAACATTATTTTCAATCATCAGTAAAGCAAGGGTTTCTCCATCGATAAGGATTATCCGGTTATCAATTCTTGAAACAAAGTCTTTAGCTTCCTTGGTAAATGTTGCTGTTGTGATAAAAATCCCTTTCCTCCTCCAGAAGTGCAAATTTCCTGCAAATTTTTGCACTTCTGGGCGACCAACAGAATTATCCCAATGTTTTGCCTGCCTGAATATGAATCACGTCTAGTCCAAGACGATCTTCGTTGATAATTCCATCTACTCCACCATCACGGCTCTGTCCTATTGTTTGTCTGGCATTTTTGCGGGTACCGCTATACCCCATCTCAATTAGTAAATCAAGGGGATAGCCGTTAGTAGGATAAATACTTACAAAATACAGTTTCAAGTATAAACTGATTCTTATTAAATAAGAAAAGTCCCATACTTCCAAGCAATTATCTACTTGAAAAGATGGGACTGATGGACGTTAAACCTAAAAAAGTTAAACCTAAGAAATTAACCTACTTCCAGAAAACCATTTTGAATTAGGTAAGTGGAGTAAGCCATAAATAATTGAGAGTCTATTGGTGGACAAACAACATTACCGGGAGCAAGTGCGTCTACGGTCGCTTCAGTGCTAACAATAGGTCTGTTTGCTTGTAAGTATAAATCTGGTATAGTTAGTCCCTCTTCTGTCCAGCGTTCTAAGAGGAAAGGTCTTAGAGTATACAGAGGATTATCTGGAGAGGATAAGTTTTCCACTAACATAGTTTGCCATCTTTCATAAGGAATGACAGCAATGGGAAAGCCTAAGGATTTCAACCAATCAACCAAGGTGGTGAAGGGAACTGGTTCTGGATGCTGTAAGTGAAATGCTTGACCGAGGGATTCTTTTTGTCGGGATAGGTGAACGATCGCTTTACTAACGTAATCTACGGGGGATGCGTCCAACATGTAATCTACATCAGGGAAAACTCCCATTTGGATACAACCTTTGAGAGCTAGGTTAATAAAATCATCTGGATTGCAAACCCCGGTGCGACTATCTCCAGAAATTAATGGTGGTCTGTGGATGGTAACGGGAAGTCCTCTTTCTCCGGCTATTTTTACGAGTTTTTCTGCGACCCATTTAGTTTGGGAGTAACCAAGAAAAATTCCTTCCCAATGTTCGAATTCATCGTTTTCTTTGACCACTTGACCAGCATAAGTAGGAGATTCAAATATTGCAACGCTGGAAACATAATGTACGGGTTTAACTTTAATTAAACATCCCAAACGTAAAACTTCTTGGGTTCCTAAAACGTTTGCTGCTTTGAGTGCTGAGTAAGGATAAACATAATTTAATTGTGCCCCACTATGATAAACTGCATCCATGTTTGCAGCTAACATTTCAAAAGCTTCTTTACTAATACCCAGTAATGGTTGGGATAAGTCACCTAAAACAGGAATAATTCTAGGACTATATTCTTCATGCCAAATGGCATATTGCTTAAGTTTATTTTTGAGTTTATTTCTAGCTTCTTCTAAGTCAGCAGCACGTACTAAGCAATAAATATCTGCATCTGTTTCTTGGAGTAATTGGTAAATTAAGAATGCACCTAAAAAGCCAGTTCCCCCTGTTAAAAATACATTTTCTGGATTAGCTGTAAAGTGAAAAGATTTGGATGCAGGGTAGATACTTTCGTCGAGGACTGCTTCTGCTGCTAAATTCGGTACAGATTTACTATTTGCAAAGGGTGAAGTATGATTATTCTCAACTGTTTGGCTATTATCTTTATCCGATACTTCAATTTCTTCAGCTAAACGTTGGGAAAGTGATTCAATATTTGGATAATGCCATAATAATGTTGGTGATAGTTGTAATCCCAATTTTTTTTCAGTTTGGGTGACTAAAACCATGGCATTTGCTGAGTCTAAGCCATAATCTTCTAATGATTGTTGAATATCTATTTCTTCGGGGCTAACTTTAAGAATTTCTGCTAGCTTAGATGTCATCCAGTCTTGGATTTCTTCGGCTGTATTTAATGTTTGTGAAATGTCTGAAGTCATCATTAATCACACCTCTAATCTTGAAACTCTAGTGTTGAAGTTATAATGTTGAGAAGTTGGGAATGTATTGAGTGTAGTAATCGGATATTTGTAATCCTTGAAGTTTGAGACTTTGAATTCTGTATAAGTAAGCGGTACCTTTCATGATGTGATTTGCAACATCAACCACTCGGCGATTATTTGCTTCAGCTAAGTATGAATTTCTTACCCAATCATTAAAGCTCCCCATCGCCGGACCGCACCAAATTTGATAATCGACTTCTCGACCTTTTTCCCCTGAGTTAGACCATCGGGAAGATAGTCCCAAATAGCGGCGGAAAATCAACGCCATTTTCATTTTTGGATTGCTATTTGCTTTTTGGAGTTTCTGGGGATTTTTTTGGGATAAATAATCGATGGTTGCTTTCCATGCTTCGTCAATAGTTTGGCGAAAAACTTGTTTTTCTAATTTCTCTCTTTCGGCTGTGGGGATATCTTCAATTGAGTTGTAATTCCGATATATTTCATATAGTTTTTGTGCTCGCATAGGAAACATTGTTCCCCGTTTGAGTACTTGGAGTTTGACCCCCATTTCAAACATATCTGCTGCTGGAGCCATCATCACGTCAGCCATAGCAGCTTGGGCTAATAATTTTTTAGTATGTGGAGAGGTTCCGGCTTCAATGCAAGATTGATTAATTGAACCAGTAACTACATAGGCTGCACCCATCATAAATGCTGCAAGGGCGGATTGGGGGGTTGCAATTCCTCCCGCTACTCCCACTCGAATGGGTTTTTTGTAGTTATATTTTGCCTGAATTTCATCTCTTAAGGCAATTATTGATGGTAAAAGACAAACTAAAGGTCGATTATCCGTATGACCACCGGAGTCTGCTTCGGCTGTAATATCATCAGCAATGGGAACTTTTGCTGCTAAGGTTGCTTGTAATTCGGTAATTAATCCTTGCTCTAGGAGTTGCTTGAGGATTTTAAGTGGTGCTGGTTGCATGAATTTACTTGCAACTTCGCGACGGGAAATTTTAGCAATGACTTTATTTTTTATTTCTATTTCTGAGGCTGAGTTTACACTTAGCCCTGCAGCGCGATAATAAACAATATTGGGTGTTAAATCTAAAAATGCTGATGCTTCAACTGTTCTTACCCCATGTTTAAGGTACAAGTCCACAGCTTTACGTTCAATTTCTGGATCGTTGGGACTATGAATTAAGTTAAAAGCATAAGGTCCATTGGGTAAAGCTTGTTGAATACGTTTAATTGCAGCTTCTAATCGTTCTGGAGTTAAACCACCTGCACCGAAAGAACCAAGGATTTTTGCTTTTCCTAGGGCGATAATCATTTCCTCTGAGGCGATACCACCAGCCATTGCTCCGGTTGTGTAGGCGTATTTAACATTATGAAAGGAAAGAAAAGTGGGGTCGCCTAATTGTTTAATAGATAGGGGAGGAAGGTCAAATAAAACTTCTATCTGTGCCTTTTTACCATTATCAAGGGGACAATAACCGTCATTAGTTACACCAATTCGGTCTTCAACTTTGACGATGTAACACGGTTTACTTAATGTTTGGAGTTTATCTCTAATATCTGTGGGATCAAAGGACACACAAGCTAATGAACCTTTCCAACCTCGATGTTGATTGGATAAAGATGTGTAATAGCCAAGACCATTGTTTGGCTTGTTTAATGGGAGGTTTGTGGTGTTCATGTTGGGGATTTGCGACTGGCGATTAGTATTTATTCCTCACTTGGGGGAGGTTAGGTGGGGGTTATGTGGCGATTGGGTAATTATGTTACTCCTTACTTCTTACTCTTACTCATTACTCAACAGGTGTTCTGCACAAATTAGTTGCAATTGAATAATGTCACCAATCTGTTGGCTGAATTCATGTCGAGATTTAAGGAAAGATCTATGGGTTTTTTTCGCTAGTGAGTTATTAGTTCTTAATTGTTGATATTGAGATTTATTTGAGTTAGAGAGCTTGACTGTATGAGCTAGTTTTCGCTCGATTGGACGAGATGGAGTTTCGGATTTGTTGGCGATCGCTTTGACTATTGTGCTGGAGGCGTTTTTACTGGAGATATTTGTGCTGGAGATATTATTCATAGGCGATTTCTCAGACTTGGTTTGGGATGCTGAGTGCTTCAAACGGGTTTTGGTGGATGATGGGGTAGGTTGAGCTTTTTTACTTGCGGGTATGGTGGTCGGGTTTTTTGCTTCCTGGGTAACTTTTGGTTTTGCTTGTTTTTTAAGTACGTTCTGAAACAGTTTTCTGTTTTCTGCTGTTAAAATCTTCTCGGTAAAACTCTCCCCTCCCAAGGTAACTTTTCGTAGTGTCAATTTTGATTTTTTGCTGGTTTCTTCTGTTTGACTGTATAGTGGCGACAAATTCATAGATATTTGATGGCTTAAAAGTTTTGCTAATGCTTTAAGTAGTCCCGTATGGTCATCTAACCCTCTCCGGTTGAGGGAGACACAAACATGTGGTTTATCATCGAGAATTTTGTTAATCCATCGCGAACAAACGTTACCCGCACCGGTTTCGATAAATATTTTGGCTCCATCTTTATAAATACGATTGACGAGTTTGGGAAAATCAATTTGTTGCGATAAACCTTGAGCGATACTCTCGGCTATTGTGTTGCTTTCAATGGATATGGGGGCGTATTTGGCGGAAGAATACAGGGTAATATTGGACATGTTTTCTGCAACTGGTAATCTGTGAACCCTGGCGATTTCCCCATATTCCGAATGCATCGCTTCGCAGTGAATTACATGGTCAAAGGGAGCACGAAAAGCGTTGCAACCCAAGGTTTTAATAACTCGTTCGCAAGCTGTGGGATCTCCTGCAATTATGACTTCTTCTGGAGTATTAATTTGAGTTAAATAAGCATGCTTTTCATATTGGAGGAATTTTCTCAGTTGTTCTGGAGTTGTCATCAAGACATAATTACCCCAGAGGTTTTGCTCTCGATTTGAGGATTGTTTTTGAGGTGGTAGTCCCCAATATTCCCGTACGGCGTTTTTAGCACCGGATAATCTATTACTAAATAGTGGAGAGGAATGGAAGGATTTGATGGCTTGATTGAAGTCATTCCAGACACCAATTGCAGACATCATACTGGTTTCGCCTAAACTGTAACCAAAGGTAAATCGAGGTTTTATTTGGAAGTCTTCACGGATAATCCTAGTAATTAATTTGGCAAACGTGATATCAGTTTCAAAGATGGCTGAGGAATCCTCTAAAAGTTGCTGTTCGAGTTTTTCCAGCTGTCTCATGGATAATTTATTTAAGCTGCGGGGAAAGACCATACTCGAAACATCAGCAGCAACACTATCAGCACTTTTTATTGCTAAGTCATCATGGGTTTTGGGAAATAAACGGAACAAATCGCGACCGATACCGATATAGGAATTAACCGCAGCAGGATAAACAAAAGCAATTTCCCCTTGTTTTCCTAAGGGTTGGGCTGTAAAGTAACTACCTAAAGGTGTTTGCCAATCTTCACCTTTTGTAAATGCGAGGTTAATTCCTTTAATTGCGGCTGTTAATTCTCTGGTTAATTCTTGGCGATTCCGTCCTAAAATCCCTATACTGTAGCTTTTGTGGGGATTTTGTTGAAATTTTTGGAAAGTTTGATTTGCTACTGTAGCAAGATTGTCTGCATTATCAATAGTATTTTGTAATTCTTCGACCTTAGCTATTAATCGCTCGCGATTTTCAGCGGCGATCGGGAAGAGATAAAAAGGTGTTTTCTGTAAATAATTACTACTGCGTTCTGTTTGTTCTGCTTCTTCGGAGAGAATTATATGGGCATAATTCCCATCGCTTCCCATACTATTAATAGCTGCAATTCTTTTGCTTGCTTGTTTACCAACGAACCAAGGTCTTGATTCTGAAGCGACATAGAACGGACTACCCGACCAGATTTTTTCCTCTTTGACACCAGACCATTTGGGAGTTGCGGGAATATATCGATAATACAAACACAAAGCAGTTTTAATTAAACTAGCAATTCCCGAGGCTACATAGGTATGACCGATATTGGCTTTAACCGTACCAATTGCACAAGTTAAATGATTCCCACCGTTGGGATAAGCTCCAATTAAACCCGTAATTTCTGCTTTATCTGCTTTGGGAATACCGCTAGCAAAAACTTCCAAATATTCAACTTGGGATGGTGTAATTCCAGCAAGATCGCAAGCTTTCTCACATACTTGCTGAACCGTTTCTGGATTCTTATCAGTTAGTAGATTTTTGTCAGTTAGTAAGTTTTGTTGTGGGTGTTGCTGTGCAAAACTAATTGCATCAATTAATGCATAGATCCGCTGATTCTCCTGTTTGGCGATTTCATGACCTTTGAGAACAACAGCACCCGCACCTTCACCTATGATCCAACCAGTAGCTTTAGTATCAAAAGAACAAGTGTTAACATTATCATTGACCTTCGCTTGTTGATTCCGAAGCAAAACATTCTCTAAACCACCTGCTAAATCCACCGCACCGACTAGAACAGCGTCAGCTTCCCCAGTAGTTAACAGGTGTTGTGCAACTTCCAAAACCTTAAAAGTAGAATTTTCACCAGCACTAATCGTAAATGTCGGAGCGGTAAAATCCCATAAAGCAGAAATCCGACTTGCCATGATATTAGCAATATAACTGATGTATTCGCTGCTATCTATCGGATTATGGACTCCATCTTTAATAATCGTTTCTAATTGCTTAATCTTATCGGCATCTAAGGAAATTTCTCCAGCAATTAAGCCTTCTTTAATCTCCCAAGCTAAATTCCATCTTTGTTGTAATTGGTGAACCGAAAGTTCTGTTTCGCTAGCGATTAAAACCGCAACATTACTACCTGGCTTGATCTCTGCATCTTTTAAGGCTCGTTGAGCAACTTTGAGCAATAAAAGCTGTTGTTGGTTAAGTTTATCTAGTTCGTTGGGTGGAATTTTGCTAGAGACAGTATCAATTTCAAAGTCTTCAATGTAAGCACCCATCGGCGCTTTACCTTGGGGAAAATTATATTTTTTCAGTAATTCTGTTTGATTTTCGACTCCGTACCATCTTTTTGGAGGTAAGGGAATAAAATGTTGTTTTCCTTCATAGATACTACGTTCAAAAGCATCTAAACCATCACAACCACCAAAAAAGGTATCCATTCCCACAATCGCCATTTTTGCTAGCTTCAGTGGTTCTTCCGGGTTAACTGATGTCTCTGAATTACCCTGTTCGAGAATCATATGAGCATTAGTACCACCCAAACCAAACGCACTAATACCCGCCCTTTTCACGCCTCTACTCTCTGACCAATCAGTATTACTTGTGACAATACTTTGGGGCGAAATTACCTGATTCTCTGCACCCATAGGTTCATCAATATTGATAGTTGCTGGGATAACTCCCTTGGACATACTTAAAAGGACTTTAATTAAACTGACAGAAGCAGCAGCGGTAAGTAAATGACCCACATTGCTTTTGACAGAACCTATTAATGGACTCGCTTGATGTTTACCAAAGAAGTTTTCTACGGAATTGCATTCGGTGGTATCTCCGAGTAAAGTACCAGTTGCATGACATTCCAAATAATCAATACTTTTTGGATCGAGTTGTGCTTCTTGGTAAGCTCTTTCAAAAGCTAGTTCCTGTCCTTTGGAGTTGGGACTGAGTAAATGTTTACCCTTACCATCATTAGAAAGACCATTACCGCAGATAACTCCATAAATGCGATCGCCATCTCGAATTGCATCGCTGTGACGTTTGAGAACTACCATTCCCACACCATCAGCGGTAGCTAAACCCCGGGAATTTTTATCTAAAGGACGGCTAAAATCGTTTTCCGGATAACCTTGAATTCCCGAAAACAGCATTCGTAAAAATAATGGATCTGCGCAGCTAATACCTCCAGCTATCATTAAATCGGCTTTATGGGTCCATAAATAATGGGATGCTAATTTAGTTGCATACAATGGAGAAGAGCAAGCAGCATCAAGGGAAAAATGGATATCTGAAAGAGACAAAGCTTGAGCAACGATCGCTGCTGGTAAACCAGAAACCATTGCATTATAGTTTGAGTTTGAGTTTAAATTTGAATTTGAGTTTGAATTTGAATTTTCAGGTCTATTTAATTTTGTCAGTGGAGCTAAATTAAAGTTTTCATCTTGTAAAAGTTCTTTGATCGCAGATCCAAGCACCTGCTCATAGATGGGAGCAAATAATTGGTTAGAAGATTTCGTTGGTAAGGAAAGGGTACCTAAAATAACCCCACATTTAGAAAGTAAAGAAGTTTGATTTAAATAACCACTATGTTGTAAAGCTTGTTTTGCAACTTGGAGTGACCATTTAAAGGTGTCATCTAAGCTTTCTAAAAATTCTCCAGGTAAACTATATCCATTGGAGTCAAACTCAAAATCACGAATAAATGCACCTTTTAAAGAATAAATTTTATCGACTTCACCTTTTTTAGGATGATAAAAAATATTGGGGTCTATCCCCATCTCTTCAGAAGTAACAGATGATGTTGAATCTTGATTATTAATAAGATTTTGCCAAAATTCTTCTGGATTTTTTGCATCGGGGAATAGACATGAATAACCAATTATTGCAATTTTTTCCATAATAAATTTGGGGATTGGGTAATGGGTGATGGGTAATAGGTAATGGGTAAT
>JGI1201J43222_100350_pt1 | contig 11292 bp, 6 predicted proteins | sample MastesBC008_FD_43222 | JGI IMG/M metagenome (IMG submission 43222) | reverse complement strand
AGTAATCGTTTCTAAAGTCAAAGAAACTGAATTCAACATTGGTTACAATGCTGCGACCGGTGAGTTTGAAGATTTGATTGCTGCAGGTATTATCGATCCTGCTAAAGTTGTTCGTTCTTCTCTACAAAATGCTTCTTCTATTGCTGGAATGGTTTTGACCACCGAAGCAATCGTAGTTGAAAAACCTGAGAAGAAACCTGCTGCTGGCGCTCCCGATATGGGCGGCATGGGCGGCATGGGCGGCATGGGCGGCATGGGTGGCATGGGTATGGGTATGCCCGGTATGGGAATGATGTAGGTTACAGCTATATCTAGCCATATTTTGAGCATTACCCGTGCAGTGATATCGAGCTTGCTGCCAAAATAAAATGATAATGTAGGGGCAAAGGCAAATAGCTAAGTCTCTACATTATTTATTTGAGAATTGGTATACGCCCGCGCCTAACGGCGAATGGTAATTGGTAATTGGTAATTGGTAATTGGTAAATATCAAAAAATTATATTGAATTATTATTTTAATTTAAATATTCATATTCTCTTTGGCCCATAGAGCTGCTTGAGTGCGATCGCGAAGTTCAAGTCTTCCTAAAATCTGCGTCACATAATTCTTCACGGTACCCTCAGTCAGATACAGTGCTTTAGCTATTTCACGGTTATTCTTACCCTGGCTAATTAAGCGCAAAACATCCAACTCTCGTTCGCTAAAAAGATTTTCATAGGAATTTTGCTTACTTACTACGGGTGGACGTAGCTGGGCAAAAACTTTAGGTGCTATGGTTGGACCAAGTTGAGAATGTCCTTGAGATAAAGTTCGTATGGCTGCTGCAAGTTGTAAAGCTGGAGTACTTTTAAGGAGATAACCAAGTGCTCCGGCTTGTAAAGACTCCCAAATATAATCATCTTCATCAAAAGTTGTGAGCACCAAGATTTTAATCCAGGGAAAACGATTGTGAATTTCGCGTGTTGCTATCACCCCATCACAAATTGGCATCCTTACATCCATTAGAATTACGTCAGGTTGTAAAGTTTCAGCTAGGGTAATAGCTTCTTTCCCGTGATTGGCTTCTCCCACAACTTCTAAATCTTCTTCTAGGGATAGCAAAGAAGCTAGTCCCTGTCTAAATAGTGGTTGGTCATCTGCTAGTAATAACCGAATCATAATTATAGATGGGATTATTTGTTGAACCATCCTGATTCTAGTCTTTGTCCATCAAATATATTTTCCCAAACAGTTTTGCTCAGAGAACTCTTTGTTGATAAGACTGGGATTTAATATAATTTAGGATTAAGTGTATAAATAATTTTACTTGCTGAACTATTGTTTATTTATTTACAAGACAGGTATATTTTTACCCATCTTCAGGATCAACCTTTATACCATCTTCTAATCCTGGAGGTGTAAGATAACCAAGTGTAAATGTCGCACCGGCAGTAAATACACTAGCAACAGCAACTTTGAAAGCTTGTTGGTCTTGTTGGGGAATTACGATCCCAATATTTTCCAGTGCTGGAAGTGTGGAAGCAGTAACAATAATTCCACCAATTGAACCAACTGCAGAGGCAAATGTTGCAGCCATCACTTTATTATTGGGTCTAGTTGTTACAGATTTAGCTTTATGCATCTCTTTAATTATCCTTAGTTGTACAAAATGAATATATTTTTTACTACTCATTTTGCCCAGGAAATTTCCAAAAGGTTTTGGCAAATCTCGTAAAAATTATTTTTGGGGTAATCTCGCAATTCACAAACCGTCACTACAAAGACAGCCGAACGGCAGAAGCATTAGAATATTACTGTAGCGATATGTGCCAAATTCCCAGAATTTTTCCGCTCGGGACTGAAATACAGAGTCGTTCGCTATACTCAGAATAGCTTCAAACCAAATAATGACAAAATTATTGCAAATCCGATTAAAAACAGCATCACTCCTAATAATTGCTTGTTTTGTATCTGCATTTGCTGTTCAATTTCACTGTAGCGGACATCTGGTTGACCTATTTGAAAAATAGCAGGCTTTTTAAATAAACTTGGTAAAATTTGATGAAAGAGGGAAATTGCCATCAATTTGGTGAAAAATAAAGTTTTTATTACCCGCTTATTATTCCCCAATCCCTGTTCCGACATTCTAGCGTTCGCATCTGTATCTGGTTTGCGTTTGATAGTGTAGGCAGGTAAAGCCTTAGTCAGGTCACCATTATACTTCTCTAAAGTTCGTGCCAAAATTACACAACTTTCCAAGGCTACATTACAACCTTGTCCGAGAGATGCCCATACAGAGTGTCCTGCATCGCCAACAAGTACGACACAATCTCCTCCATGTAAACTACTACATATAGTAGTGATACCACCATAGGATGGCTTCTGTTCAAGCAAGTATTTTGCCCAATCTTCTGGTAATGATTTCCCTGCTAAGATATCAGGGAATTTTTCTTGAAATAAAGCTTCTAGTTCTGCCTCAGTTTTAAGTTTATCAAAGGTGAATTCTCCCTCTGGTGGCATAATTAAAATTCCGTTTAGCGACCCATCGGAACTGGGCGGAGCTAAAATAGTTACAGGCTCATGACTAGGCCAGGTATGAAAACATTTATCCCATTGAGGTTGAGCATCAGGTAATTCTGTTACTTTTCCTAATGGACAAACTTTAAACATCATTTTATCAAAGTTTTGCTGGCAGCTAAAGCCGTCAAAGTATTTTTCCATCAATACTCTAACGGTACTGAAAACCCCATCTGCACCTACAAGTAAGTCAAAATTCCGCTCTATACAATCGTTTTCTTTGTGAAAAGTTGCTAACTTTTGCTCGAAATCAATACTTTCTAAACGATAACCAAAGTAATATTCTATGTGTTCTGGAAATCTACAGCGCCCTTCCTGAAATAGTTGCTTTGCCAAAACATTACGATTTACGGAGATAGCTTTATTAAATGGTTGATTGAAGCGAATGCCTTTATTTGTGTGTCTGACATTACCAGCTAAAGTAACGCTTAGGTCAGGAGGTAATTCAACACCAACCTCTTGCAGCGCAAATATACCTCTTTCAGTGAGAACAATGTTATAGGAACGCCCTGATTTGTTTACTCCGCCCAAATTACCTGTACTTTTTTCATAGAAGTCTCTCCGCTCAAATACGGTTACTCTCCAATTCATCTGTGCTAAATACAATGCCATCAGTGTTCCTGCTGGACCTGCACCAACAATAATGGCTTTCCTGTCTTTTCCTGAATTTTGTGGTGAATTAGACTGCAAAAGCGATTCAATCATACCCTGACAATGGGATGCTCTTAACTAGATGATTTTATCGGGTAAACCTGGTAGAAGCAATATCTATTTTTTATGAGAAGAAATAAATCTACATTGCTTAAGCTTTCTGAGGGTAATTCTTAGCTAATTCTCAGTAATGTATCACTAACTGCTCATATTAATCACTGATATTAAAACTCAAGTAAAACTTGCACTTTAGCAGATTAAAGATAAAACGTTATATAAAGAGAAAGATTATGAGTGAATTCTTTAGACAGGCAGGAATGGCATTACTTGGTGGCTGGATAATTGGTGTTGTATTTGCTGGGATTAGGCTTCCTGCACCAGTTCCTCCACTTTTGGGTTTAATTGGAGCATTCGGTATATTATTGGGTGGTTATTGTTATGAATTAATTTTCAAGATGTTTAGGTAAAAATTTTTACACTAGTTTAGAATCCTCCATGTTTTACCGGGGGAGATGTCAAGTCCAATTTCCGATCAATACAAATGGAGCCCAATAAAAAGGATGATTGAATTTTTTGGATTTAATTAGCCTTAACTGCGCTTGTCTCAATATTTGGGCTTTATTTTGAGAAGTTTTCTTGATTTGCTGATAAAATTCATTCATCAAGATAGAAGTTGATTCATCTGATACTGGCCATAAAGTTCCAACTGTGCTTCTTGCCCCCGACCTGAGGGCAATTCCCGCAATACCCAAAGCGGATCTAGTATCTCCTTCGGCAGTTTGACAAGCACTCAGTACTAAAAGCTCGATAGGAATTAATTTGGGGGTTTCTTCTCGCACTTTGAGTAATTCTTCAAGTTCATTAACTCCGATACGATCGTTCCAAGTCAGAATAAATGTTTCTTCTGGTTTAGAACTAAATTGACCATGAGTTGCTAAATGTAAGATGGGTGCGCTGGTTGTTTCTTTTAAAGTCTTACGAAGACGATTGTTAGTAAATTTCTGGTTGAGTAAAAGTTGAGAATTAACATTGTTTGCGATGTCTTGCACTTCATTTTCTACCGCTGGTAGAGCAGAAAATCCCTGATTTGCTTCACTCAAAGCTCCTACCACTGCTTCAACGCGTTTATTATTTATTGCTTTGGAAGGTAGTAATTGTAACCCTGGGGTAAGGGCGATCGCATAATCTTCTACCAGATATTTTTCACCATCGTAAAGAGCAGCTACGGGAAGATTACGCAAAGCACTATCGAGAACAAAGACTAAAGTTTTGATTTTTGCTGCTTTTAAGTCATTAAGTGTAGGTTTTATCAACCAATTATAAAATTCTTGAGACTGAGTTTTTCTTTCTTCGTCGGAAGAAACTGGGTTAAATTGTGCCATTAATCCCATGATTTTACTTTCAAGGTCAGCAGCTGTTATTGGTTGAATTTGCAGCTTAATCGGTTGACCTGGAATAGAAGTTAAAACTGCAAGAGTGTTTTCTGTGACTATAGGGTAAATAATTGCAGCTTTGGGATCGAATTGCTCGATTTTTTCAGGTTTAGCTTGTAAGCAAGCTTGTCGAAAATAGTTCTCCATCTCAGCCATCTGCAAAGATTCTACAGTTTTTCTCGCTTGGATGAGATTATCTTGGGTCGGTTGAGAAATTAATAACTCAACTAACTGACGATAGACAGGTTCTACACTTTCACGAAATGAATACTGTGATTCTGGGTTGAAAGTCACTAAATCTTCTCGAATCTTACCCAAATTATTTACGGCTTTTTGATAGGATACGATCGCATTCTCGATTTTCCCTTGGGTTTTAAAAATTCTTCCTAATTGCCATTCCCACTGATAAGCTATATCATCAGCAGCAATCGCATCAGTTAAGCTGAGAGCATATTTATTGAGTTCGATGGCTCGATTTAAATTTCCTTGTTGTTCCTCTATATAAGCTAAAGTCCCAATAGCATAAGATTCTGTCCTCGCAGTACCTTTAGATCGTGCGGATTGGGCTATTTTTTCTAACAACTGTTTGTGTCGGTTATTAATTAAGGGTTGCGATCGCTTGTTAGAGATAGATTTAGAAGCAATAATTCTAGAGCTTTTATTTTGACGAGAAGCTCTAAAATTAGGAGATGTATAAGACTCTAATTTTGCCATTTTTTTGATTAAATCGATTTTGGCAAAATCATTGTTTGGTAAGTTCAGAATTAAATCTTGACTCTGATTTGCAGTGGTAATAGCTCGCTCCCAATTTTGACTTTCAATGTCAATATCAATGGAATTAAGCAAAGCAATAGCTTGGGTTTCTCTATTCTTCGACACCGATGCGACTTCTTGCAATAATTTAGTAGCAGTTTGGGGCTCAGAAAACTGAAGTACCGCAGCTAAGTCAATTCCAGTTTTAGCTGTTGCTTCTATATCTGTTTCCTGGGTTAAAGCAATACTGGCTTCGAGTTTTTCGATTGCTGTGGGAAAATCTCCAATAGTGGCGTAGGTTATTCCTAAGATTTTATATACTGATGCCTGTAGTAGTTTTGGTATTGAATTTAACTTTGTTTCCAACTCTTGAAGGTTTTTTTTTGCTGTGCGGTATTTACCCAGTTTTTGTAAAGCTATTGCTTCATTAACTGTAGCACCAACCTCTCCTTCAGTATCTCGTTCTTGTTGATATATTTCTTTTGCTTTGCGAAAATTTAAAGCTGCTGCTTGGGGATTATTTTGTTTGAGTTCGAGATTACCTTGAGTATTGAGAACTTTAGCGACGAGAGTGGAGTTTAATTTTTGATTATCTGATAGTTTAATTGCTGAAGTAATAGCTTTTTGTGCTTGGACTAAATCACCTATTTCTTGATAGCCCAAGGACAAAAAAACATCAATCAGTATTTTGCTCTCCAGGTCTTCAATTTTTAGATCTTTAGCTTCTAAGCGTGATGTTTCATTTTTAGCTTTCTCCCATTGGGCGATCGCATTTAAGTAATCACCGCGCAACATCGCTTCTCTTCCAGTATTTATTTTTTGTTCTATTGTTGGGGGTAAACCACGAACAACTGCTACGGGAGTACAAACAATTCCTAAGCCAATCAAAATTCCTAAGATAAAATTACGCATAAATATTAATTTCATTAAAGTTTCTCAATACTTTTAAATTTTCAATAGTCTTAAATTTGGATATGGCAATCCTAACTGCTAAATAATTTAGTAATCTATAAAAACTGATATTCCTCACCAAGGGGAGGTTAGGAGATGGTTAGCCTCGACAACTAGACTTTATCCAATTGTGTGTGGATAAAGGGCTCAAAGCGACTAATTCTAACTCACCATCTGAATTGATGATAGTTGCTGTAGCTTCTTTAATCGGCTTTCTTGAGGGAGCGACTTTTGCTGTATTTACTTTGGTTGTTTGTTGTGTAGCTGGACGCAGATCGTGCCAATTTGAACTAAGAGAATGACTCTGATATGGACTATTGGGAATTCCCCCATTACCCGTAACTGCAAAAATATTTTCGCCACTACTTGGACAAGCTGCTGTAATCAGACCACTAGGATCTGTAATATCTTCAGGTAAGATACCCGTACCTAAGTCTTTTTCTGATTCGGGACTTTTAATCTCAACAACTCCATCAAGTCCAAACTGAGATGAAGCATCAATATCACTGGTTAAATCGGTGAAAATAAGTTCGGTTGTAATATCGATATTACCTCCTGGTCCAAATACAGCATTAGCTCTAATATCGCTATTATTGAGTGCCAAAATAAAATTAGAATTATCAATAAAAATATTTCCCCCACCACCATTACTATCTAAAACGCTGGTGCTAATTAAGCTATTATTTCGTAATAGAATTTCATTGCTGAAAATATTGATATCACCACCACCTGTTTGTTCTGAAGTTGCAGTAATAAAGCCTCCATCTGTTTGAATGCGATCGCTATTTAAATTAATATTGCCAGCTTGACCTGTCCCCGTACTGCTAGTAGTAATTTTTCCTTGTGCAGAGATATCCAGCAAGTTACTATTTACAGAGATTATTCCCGCATCTCCTGCTGCAACAGTACTACTACTGAAAGTTGCACCACTAGTAAGATTTAGATTATTTGTAAAAACTTCAATAGCACCACCAGCACCTTCTCCTAAAGTTTCTGCTGTTACTTGAGCGCCATTTTGAGCGGTAATTGTGTTGCTATTAAGAAAAATATTTCCCCCACCCCCTGCAAAAGTTGAAGCTGTAATGCTAGCAGGAGTATCAGTATCTACTCCATCTAGTTCAATGGTTGGGGCGTTAATATTGATATTTCCTGCTTTACCGGTTCCTGTTCCTGCTAAAATATCTGCATTGCTACCACTTAAGAAGTTACTTGCACTAATAGTTGCACCATCTTTTACAGTTAGTCTATCGGTTGTTAAATTTATATTTCCACCGTTTCCATTCCCCAAAACCGCACTGGAAAATAAACCACTACTACCACCACCAGCTTGAATTGCATTACCGCTCAATTCTACTGAGTTGGATGCTGTAACTGTAAGATTACCAGCAGATCCAGAACCACCAGTACTAACAGCAATTTGTGCTCCATCTGATACCTGTAAATTATCGGTTGTGATCGCTAAATTACCACTATTACCGGTTGCACCGGGAATAACAGTTGCAAATAAACCAGTAGATCTGTTAGCAACTGCAGAATATCCAGTTAAATTAATCTCGCTGGCTTTAATAGCAAGATTTCCTCCTTGTCCGGTACCGAGTACACTGGAATTTATTTGGGTTCCACCACTAAGCTTGAGGCTGTTAGTCTCGATGTTAATATCTCCAGCTGTTCCTGTCGCACTCGATTGGACGGAAGCAGAAATTTGACTGGGGTCTGTTAAAGAATCAACGCTGCTTAATTCAATATTATTTGCTTTAATATCGATATTTCCAGCATTTCCTAAGCCTCCAACGGTAGAACCAATATCAGCACCGTCTATAACTTTTAAAGTATCAGTATTAATACTTAAGTTACCTCCATCTCCACCGGCAAAAGTATTATTAAATAAACCACTAGGAGTCCCATTAGGAGAAGTTCCATTAAGTTCAATATCTTGTGCCTTAATATTAAAATCCCCTGCTTTACCATTACTAAATGAAAGAGTAAAAGCTTGGGCTCCTCCAGCGATTAATAAACTATCGGTGTCTACATTAATATTTCCCCCATCACCAGTTGCTCCTGGGACAATGGGAGCAAACAGACCGCTCGAACCAGCTACGCGGGAACCTGCAATTAACTCTACCCGCTCTGCATTTACACTTAAGTTTCCACCTTTACCACTGCCAAAAATAGCACTAGCTACTTGAGCGCCGCCAGCAACTAATAAATAATTGGTATCAATATTTAAATCTGCCCCTGCTCCTGTTGAACCTGCTGTAGTATCTGTGGAAACATAGGAAACAAAAGGAATTTGGTTTTGAGATACCCCTGTAATTCTGACGGAATCTGCACCGTTAAGAGTAATACTTCCTCCCGTTCCATTTCCTGAAGTGTTAGAGAGAATGGCGGAAGCGTCTGTTAGAGAAATATTTTGTCCGCGAACGTTAACCGTACCACTACTATTACCACTAACTTCCACTGAAGCTGCATTTGCTAAAGCAATATCTGTAAAACCAGCTACTCCTTGATAGTCAAATGTCCAAATTTCACTACTAGTATTAAGTCCAACTAAACCCTGCTTAACACTACCTAATTCAATATGTCCTTCTGCTGCGGTTAGATTTCCCCCATCTAAAGCGATATTACCTCCAATCAAAGCTAAATTTTTTCCCTGGTCTACTTGTAATCCAGAAGGACGAAAGTTTTTAACTAGAGAATAATCATTATTACTGGGGTCAGCAAAACCCGTACTATTCCCAGTCCCCTCAACAATAATATTTCCTGGCTCAGTACCATATTGCAAACCAACGGGAATATTGATGTTTAGTAAAGGTGGTGCTTGGGGGTCAACAGCACTATAAAAATTACCATCACTGAATTTAATACTTTCTGCAGTACTTCCTAAAAATGAACCACCAATCTCCAGAGTTGCATTGGGACCGAAAATAATGCCCTTGGGGTTAATAAAAAATAGATTAGCTGTCCCATTTGCACGAATTATCCCTTCAATATTAGAAACTGAGCTACCAGTAACCCGACTGAAAATACTTCCTATACTCGATCCATTATTGAAGAAAGCTGTTTGACCATCAAGAACAGAAAATTGTTGAAAGCTGTGAAAAAGATTATTTCCTGCAGCTGTTCCTCCAGTAATTTCAATCAAATTTCCACTAGTATCGGGGGACACTACAGAATTGATGGGAAGAGTAGTATCCGGGATAATTTGAATTTGTGTTGATTGTGCTGAGACTTTTGGTGTATTGCCAAATAACGAACAAAATACCAAGCATAATATCAGATAAAGGTTTTTGTTTTTCTTTCTGATTTCCAGTTGTGATAAAGAAAAATAAACGTTATTCATGGCTCACCCTAGATCTCTAACATTTAAAGTTAGTGAGAGTTAAATAAAAACATTTAACCGCATTTCCAAATTAATTATTCCCAAAAATTACTGATAAATTAATCATGCATTAATTTTTACGAAAAATCATTTATAAATTCAAGAAAATTATATTTAGGACATGTCCTGAGAAAGATGACCCAAAGATAAATGAATCAAAATTAATAGAACAAGCAAGTAGCTAAATAAAATAATGTAGATCGCTAAACAATTTGAGTAATTTCAGTCTTAATACTGAGGCCAATTTATTTTAAAATCTTATTTTTATTGATACTTTCATCAAAGTTTAATATCGATTTTGCCCAAATCAATAATAGGTTTTTTAAACTTGAGAAGATAAGTACAAAAATTTGAAAAACGTTTATTTACTCTAAATTACATCAGAATATGCAAATAAACTTTCTTTACGATATGAATGTCAGTCTCGAACAAATGATTGGTTACGAGATGACATCTCTTCTTTGGGGTCAATTATTTGCAGATGACATTGAAATCAATATCTTTGCCAAATGTACAGACCAATTAGATGCAAATATAATTGGTGGAGCAGTTCCCGAATATCACGAACAACATTACGCCTTATTTTTAGAATATTTTGCTGCAGACATCACTTCGGAAGAAGACCAACTTGCTTATGATGCTTTACAACAAGGAAATACCGTTGATTTCTTACTTAATGGCGATTTAATTGGCGGTAATACCAAAATAAAGTTAACCACTGCCTTAGCTCAAGCCTTGGGAATGAATGAAGCAATTAGTTTGGATCGTTATGTTCTCGACGATTCAATTCATTTCCTCGATGGCACAATTATGATGAACCAGGATTTTTCCTGGGATTTCAATTACTTAAGGGATAGTGAAGCAGCAGAAAATACCCTCGATTTTTTGAGTGTAGCGCTCCACGAAACGGGACATATTCTAGGTTTTACCAGCAGTTTAGATTTCTCCTTGCAACAAGATACTCTTTATTCTGGTCGTACGGAGTTAACAAATTTTAGCCCTTTAGACTTATTCCGTTTCTCCGCGCAAAGTTTAGCTCAAAACAACCCTGACGGGAGCGTAAGTGATTTATCAATCGGTGGAGTAGCTTGGTTCTCGCCTGACGGTGGAGAAACTTTAACAGCCAAGATGTCTACAGGTAAAGAAGGAGACGGTTATCAAGCTAGCCACTGGGAAAGACGTTACGACCCTCTAGGGATTATGGATCCGACTCTGTGGTATCAAGAGCGAGCATCTATTACTGACTTGGATGTCTTAGCTTTTGATGTCATGGGTTACGATCTAAGTGAAAGTGCTGGTGACGTGGAACAGTTATTCACCACACAAGGATTAGAATTAACACTAGCCCAAGCCAAGATTCAACTAGCTGAAAAACTCGGTGTTTCTGTTGAGTGGATAGAAGAAAATGCAAACGTTCCAGTATCTTCTTTAGATTTAATAGCGCAAATAGAGGCAGAAATTGCAGCTGCAGCATCTGAATCTACCACTACAACCGAAACTACATCTGAATCTAACACTACAGATTCAACTTCCGAATCCACTACAACCGAAACTACTTCTGAATCTAA
>JGI1201J43222_100349_pt1 | contig 11388 bp, 5 predicted proteins | sample MastesBC008_FD_43222 | JGI IMG/M metagenome (IMG submission 43222) | reverse complement strand
ATTACTTATTACTCATTACTTATTACTTATTACTTATTACTGTGCGCTTACGCACCCCGCTGCGCTAACATTAATTAATCACTTTGTCCCAAACAAACTTGCTCATAACGACGAGCAGCACTTTCCCAAGTAAAGTCTTTTTCGATTAATTTTCTAGCATTATGTGATAATTCAGCCCGCAATTGCGAATCATTAAAAATACGACTAATTGCACTGACATACTCACTGGGTTGATTTGCTCTTAATGCTCGTATCGGTACATTAACCCCATCTATTTCTAAACCTTCTAAACCGCGATCGCTAGCAACTACAGGTACACCAGCAGCCATAGCTTCCAAAGTTTTGTTTTTAATTCCAAACCCAGTCCGCATCGGGATTACGCACACTGCAGACTGGTGTAGATAATCTACCATTGAGGGTACGCGTCCAGTGACATTAACCCCTGGTCTTTCTTGGAGAGCAAGAACCTCGGATGTGGGACGGGAACCAACGATATCAAACATTGCATCTGGATAAGTCTTTTGAATTTCTGGAAAAACTTGATTTGCAAAGAAATTAACAGCATCAATATTTGCCAAAATATCCATTGCTCCAGTAAATATTATCCGGTGTCCTTGAGGATCTTGGAGACGAAATGGAAAAGCAACTAAATCTACACCATTAGGTATAACTGCAATATCTGCGTTGGGATTAAGCTCTTGCAATTGATTTTTATCCTCTTGCGTAGTTGCAACAATCGCCGCAAACTTTGAACTGTAACGTTTTTCGTAACGATGTAAAAGTGGCAAATTAATTCGATCTCGCAGCTTATTTTCACAGACGTCCTGTTTTAACTGATTCAGACAAGTACCATATACAGAACTATGAACATTTACCAAAGTTCGGACTTTTTTCTGAAAATCTGGACGCACATATATCTCATTTACGCTGTGTTCGCAGGTAATTACGTCACACTTAAGCGAACTAACGAAATTATCTATCCAGTCTTGCATTTGTGGAGAATAACGGTTTAATACACTTGGTGGAGTTCCATTTTGGACAAATTTTGCAAATCTTTGAGCTTTTTTCAGTATTCCTCCGGTAGTCCCACTATCTGCTGGACGGTTAAAAAGAACTAAATTATCGACGAAATCCCGCAATCCAGCAATATCTGATTCTGGAATTCCAGGTTGTTTTTGTGTAACTAAAGTAACGTTATGCCTTTTACTCAAATATTTGAGCAAATAAAATGTTCTTACCTGAGTTCCCCCTAAGGTTGGTGGATATGGGAATGTGGAAGATAACATCAAAATATTCATGATTTTAATATTTAAATTACTAATAAGTATTTGAATAAATTAGGAATAAAATAAAAAAATTGAATTCAATATTTGTTGAATAAATATAAAACCAAAAGCTATCAAACTAATTATCAGCCACTCATCATATCCAATATTTTTTTGTAAGTCAATTTTTAAATATGAAGCCTGAAAATCACGGAGATGAAATCATTTAAAACAGATTAATTATTGTATAGGTAGCAAGGATAAATCACTTTATCGTAGTAATTTTATGATAAATATTTTTATGATGTGATCAATAATAAATAATGAAAATTATTGATTTTTACTTGAGCAAATAAATAATAAAGTAATTAAATGAAACTATTTCTATTTTTACTTGAAATAGGCTTTGCTCCTCATTCCAATAACATCTGAAGATTCTGATTGCGATCTTTACTCTTTTAATTCTTAAACTCTGTTGGCTATAGGCTCGTAGCAGCTATTTATCTTAGTTAACTATCAAAATATGATTAAGCCTAAAACAACGCTTAATTTTATACTTTCTAAGTACTACTGATTGGTTTGCTTTTAGTACATATGAACTTGTAGAAGTCGGGGTATATAATGTAGGATAAATCACTTCATCCAAATAATAATCGTTGTATTATTTCGAGACAAGTTTAATCTGTTAAGAACATGTTTAATAAACTTCATCTAGCTTGACGTAGTAATTAGCACTAATCTCGCTACTATAGAAAAGGTGCGTAAATTCATTACTAGGACTTACGCAAGATGAGAATGCAGATTTGCTTTCCATATCCTTTGCATAAAGGAGGTTTTGTGTAAGTCCTAATTCCTTTGAATTATAAATATCTTGACTTAGATACAAAAAGATTAACAGTATGGAAACAAACGACCATTTAAAATTTATACTTAAGTTATTGGGATGCAAAAATTATCGCTCGAGGTTGAGTGCTAGCGCATTCAACAGTTTTAAGAATAAGAATAAAATATGTCAAGATTTGGGCGATCGCGAATTGATAGACTATACTCGCGAGATTGGCTCAGCTAAAATTCTACCTGCTGGTCAAGCTTTGTTAAAACTAGATCTTGCGGAATTACCGATCAAAGACAAGGAACTTAAAGTACTTAAAAGGATTGATCAAGCTTCAGGTGCAATTACTCCCGGTCAAATCAAAATATCATCCCTCAGAACCCATCGGAGAGATGCAATATTGAAGTCTCTGAGTGAAAAAGGATTGATTGAAGTTGAAACTAAGGTCAAGAGACAAAGAGCAGAAGTTTGGTTAACTGAAAGAGGAGTTGAATATTTACGGGATGATTACAACCCACACAAAGGTAATAATCCTGTCATTAGCTTAGATTTATTAAATAATTATCTACGATTTTTACGGAAAACTTTATCTGTTAAGCCTGTACCAGAAGATACTTCAGAAAGTTTAAATTCAGAAAGTTTAAATTCAGCAAGTTTAACTTCAACAACTTTAAATTCACAAAGTTTAGTCCCAGATTCTGCAGCGAAAAAAGTTACAGATATCAGTGACGAGGAAATTTTACAAACTATCCAAAACTTAGATCGGGAAATAGGTACAGAGAATTACTTACCAATCTTCCATCTGCGAGAAAAGTTACAACCCCCTTTGTCAAGGGAACAATTAGATAAAGCACTTTATCGCTTGCAAGGAAATGACCAAATAGATTTTAGTACCTTGCAGGAAGCTAATGCATACACTCCGGAACAAATTAATACTGGAATACCTCAAAATGTTGGTGGTCCGTTGTTCTTTATTAGTCTTAACTAGGACGATACTTTCCCTTAGTATTCACACTCTTTTCATATTTACATTATTTTCAGACTCACAGTTAAGTTCGTGACTCTCATTTATTTGCAGCATGGTATTTATCAACGACATAATTAAACGTGAGGTTAATCCTTTTGACCTAATAAATTTGAAACCTGGTGATTTCTGGGAGGAACAACAGGACTCAACACAGATGGTTGAGTCAATTCATCAAAAAGTAATAACAGAAATTGAAGAATATCTTGACTTAGTAGCTAAAGATAATCGCAGTCGCAGTCTATTACTTTTAGGTGATTCTGGTTCCGGTAAAAGTTATTTATTAGGTCGGGTAAAACGCACTCTCAACCCCAAAGCTTTTTTTGCTTACATTGGACCTTGGGCTGATAGTGATTATATTTGGCGTCATATTTTACGCTCCACTGTTGATAGCTTATTACGAATTCCCGAAGGTCAACAAGAGTCTCAGCTAATGTTATGGCTGAAAAATTTATCTGCATTTACTAGAGGTAAGTCAAAGGATAAAATTTGGCAATTATTACGCAGCGATCGCCGAAAATTTATCAAACACCTCAAAGAAACCTACAAACGAGCTGCTCTTTATAACTCAGAGATTTTTTTTGGTGTACTGCACGATCTTACTAATCCAGAACTATACGATTTAGCTTGTGAATGGTTACGAGGAGATGATTTAAGCGAAGAGTCAATGCAAGCTTTAAAGGTAAAAAATTGTATTGATTCAGAAGATGCAGCAAAAAATATTTTAGCTAACTTTGGTAGAATTTCAGCCCAAACTCAACCCATAGTTTTATGTTTTGACAATTTGGATAATATTCCTCGTATCGCAGATGGTTCTGGGGATTTCCAAGCTTTGTTTAATGTTAATACAACAATTCATAATAGATATCTAAAAAACTTTCTGGTTATTATCAGTGTTATTACTAATACTTGGAGACGTATTTGGTACCGGATTGAGCAAGCTGATAAAGCTCGGGTTGATAAAGCCATTCAGTTAAAACCTATTACACTAAAACAAGCAGAGGGGCTTTGGTCTTATCGACTAAAACCTTTACATCAAGCAGCTAACGATGGAAATTATTCTGAAATTTTTCCATTAAACCGAAAATTATTAGAAGAAAATTATCCTGGTGGTAAAACTCGACCGAGAAATTGTCTCATTCTTGGAAGACAGGAATATCAAAAATATAAACTCTCATTGTTAGAGGATAAAGTAGATAATAAAATACGTGAGCCTGAGGGAAAGCGTTCAAAATCACCAACAAATAACGAACAACAAATTTCCCGCGAAGAGGTTAATAAAGAAAAAACTCATCAAGAAGAAACTAATAAACAACAAACTAATAAAGAAAAAACTCAAAGTGATTCCAAAAATACTTCTCAAACTTCTACAACTCCAAAACCACCAATAGATGATGATGAAACCCAAGGTACAGACAGAATTCAGGCAGAATTTAAATTAATTTGGCAAGAAGAACTGAAAAAAACTCAGGGTAAAATTAGTAAAATAAGTTTTTTGGCTGCACCTGACCTAATCAGAATGTTGCAACAAGCTTTAGAAGCATTGCAAATGAAATCTGTAAAACCAAAACTTATAAGTGGTAAGTATGCTAGTTACTCTTTGAGTTATCAACACCCTAAAAAAGGTGAAAAAATAGGAATAGTTTGGACAGAAGATGCTAATATGGTAAGCTTCTATAATATTATGAATGCTTCACAAAAAGTCATTCAAAAACAAGCTTGTCAAAAACTATATCTAATTAGAATTAGCGGTGTAGGAAATTCAAGGCTGAAAGGGAATCAAATCTATCAGCAAATTTTCAAAGGTAATCAAAAACAGAATATTCATCTTAAACCACATCTATCTTCAGTTCATCAATTAGCCACATACTATAGCTTAGTAAATTCTGCTCATGCTCAGGAATTAGTTGTTGGAGGTAAAACGATTCATCCAAAAGAATTACAATCTTTGATTCGTGAATCTACAATTTTAGAAAAATGCACTTTACTCCAAGATTTAAAGATTGTCTCTGCTCAAACAGAACCTGAAGAAAAGGGAAAAGTGAGACGAGATTTACGACCAGTGAAGGATTATTTGTTAAATTTAGTTATTACCCAAAGTCTTATGGGTGTAACAACTTTAGTAGAACAATCTATCAATCGGTTTTCTGATGTGAGTGAAAATGATACTTTACTCTTAATTGAGCTATTACGTAAGGAAGGTAAAGTCAAAATTCTTAATCACAAAGCAAAGTTACAAGATCAGTTAATTTGCTTGGTGACTTAGAAAGTTTAATATCCAATCAAGAGAATCAAAAAACAAATAAATATAATAAGTAAATGCAATATCTAATTCAAGCCAATGAAATAAAAGCGCAAATTGCTAAATTTAGTTTGGCAAAAGTGTTGTGGCTAGATACAGAAATTGCTGATTATTGGACTGCATACCCACGTTTATCTCTTATTCAAGTTTCATCCGACTATACAGATAATATAGGCGAATCTACTTGTATTTTGGATGTACTAGATAAACCCGAGTTAGCAGAGGAATTTATTAAGCAAATAATGCTTAATCCTCAAATAGTAAAAGTATTTCATAATGCCAGCTTCGATTTAAAATATTTAGGTGGAAAATCTGCAAAAAATGTTATCTGCACTCTCAAAATAGCGAGAAAAATTACCAAACAAGTTTTACAAACATCTAATTTAAAACTTAAAACTTTAGCTGTAGAACTATGTCACTTTTCCAATGTAGATACAGAAGAAGGACGAAGCAATTGGGGAAAACGTCCTCTTTCTCAGAAACAGTTGCAGTATGCGGCTATGGATACAGTTTATCTCGCTGCTGTACATCTTCGCTTACTAGAAGTTTCTAAACCCGATGCTGTAAGGGAAATTTTTGATATGGTCAGCGAGTCCAATAATCCCATAAGCAACTCAAAAACCAACTCGGGAAACCTATCTTTGAGTCCTACTAAGGTTAGAGTTGCTTTTGAGTGTCCCCGTCTTTTTTATTTAAGTCAATATTTTGGTGGTAGAACCTTATTTTCTCCACCAGATAAAATCGCAGGTATTGGTAGTATTTTCCATCAATTGGCTGATAAGTTCGTAAATTTAGCTGTTTGTGAACCCCGATTCCAAGAAATTTTTCACCTTGGAGGGTCGCAATTACAGATTGAAAAAGTTGCTCTCGATATGCAACAGCTTTTTTATCAGTTAAAATTTTCTTCCTACCTAGATCGAGTCATTGCAAAAGATCCGAGTAAAGCTCCAGCACTACTACGACTTTGGGAGGGAATTCAAGGATTAATTAAACGTTTTGCAGCGTTATTAGTCACCAACCGTAATTACTGTAGTGCAGAAACTGTAATTCGCAACACTTTTATTACAGAAAAACGTCAGCTTGAGCATTACTTTAGCTTACCTGATGGTAGCGAGCAAAGGGTAGTAGGAGCATATGATTGTTTAGTTTTCAATTTTGAACGCAAGCGTCTCGGGGTATTAGAATTTAAAACCTATCAACCTGTAGATCCGTCTGCACAGTTAGCCCAGGTTGCACTTTATAGTTACATGTTATGGCACAAGAAAAAGGTTGCTGTTGATGCAGCAGTTTATTGTGTTTTACCAGAATTTAAAGAATATCAATATACCTGGGAACAACTGGAAAATACCGTACATCAACTAATTCCCTATAAGTTACAGCAGATGGGACAGTGGTTAAACTGGGAAGCTCCTCACCCCAATCCACCACCTGAAACAACTCAACTCCATCTGTGTGATATTTGTCCTCAACAACAAAAGTGTCAAAGTTATTTTTCAGCAGAATCTTTAGATCGAACTCAAACTACTGATGTGGAAGACCCACATGTTTTCTCTTCCCAGAAGCAAGATTTTCTAACACAAAGGGAGTTTACAGAAAATTACACCACAGGAAATAAATTTACAGAGAATAAATCTACAGAAAACAACTCTGCAGAAAATAATTCCACAAAATATGAATCAATATCTTGGGATGTTGATGCTACAGGAGAAGAATTGGTCAACACATTAGAATCCTTCGGTATTGGTGTTGATTATCAAGGTGTGGCGATCGCTCCTGCTTTCATTCGTGTGAAGTTAAAACCCCATCTGGGTGTAAAGGTTATTTCAATTCTGAGATTATCTGCTGACTTACAGGTACATTTGGGTTTAGAAAATCCACCTTTGATTACTCCCCAAGCTGGATATGTAAGTGTTGATTTACCTCGTCCGGATAGACAAATAGCCGAATTTACAAATTACGTTCAAAACCAATCTTTATCACCGACAGTATCTGTAAAAATAGCAATTGGAGTGAATTTAAACGGGAAATTAATAGAAGCAAATTTATCTGACCCCAATACCTGTCATTTTTTGGTTGGGGGTACAACTGGAAGTGGTAAAAGTGAATTTTTGCGATCGCTTCTCCTAAGTTTACTTGTTCGTCATTCTCCAAAAAATCTGCAAATAGCTTTAGTCGATCCGAAAAGAGTCACATTTCCAGAGTTTGAGGGTATTGAGTGGTTACATTCACCAATTGTCAAAGATAGCGATCGCGCAATCGAATTAATGGAAGAGTTGGTAGAAGAAATGGAATTACGTTACCAAAAATTCGAAACTGCAAGATGTGCAGACATCAGCGCTTATAACCAAAAAAACTCTCAACCATTATCTCGCATCGTTTGTATTTTTGATGAATATGCCGATTTTATGGCAGAAAAAGAGATTCGTAAGACATTAGAATTGAATATTAAAAGATTGGGTGCAATGGCTAGAGCAGCTGGAATTCATTTAATTATTGCTACTCAACGTCCCGAAGCCAAAGTTGTCACCCCAATTATCCGTTCCAATTTACCGGGAAGAGTCGCTCTACGTACAGCAAGTGAAGCAGATTCCTGTATAGTCCTAGGAAGTAAAGAAACAGCAGCAGCTTATTTATTGGGAAAAGGTGATTTACTGTATCAAAGTGGTAGCCAACTACAACGCTTACAGAGTTTACTTGCAACTAATATCCACTTTACTTAAAGTTTATGACCAAAATCCTTTTGTTCTGCAAGCAGAATAAAAAGATAGTGAGTGGTAAGTAAAGTTATAACTTTGAATAAATATAGCAATCCTAAATCATTTGTGAAAAATAATTATGTATAAAAATTTAGTGGGAATACCTCACTAACTACTCGCTACCGAGCAAGATAATCATATTATTTATTACTAACATTTTCATCACTCATTTAGAATTGCTGTATTCTTCAGATTTTTTCAACAAAGATAACTATGAATCTTAAAGGAAAGAAGATTAAAATTAAATGTTAAATTTTCCAATTGTAATTGGTATTATTTATTATTCATCACTGAAATAAAAGTCAAGGAATCATGATTTAAGATTAAAAGCATAAAATAATACATCAATCAAGTAAATCAAAACAATTAAGTAGAGTAAAGAGGTTATTTATACTAAGTCAATATCAGAAAAAATTACAAACAATAAGTAATAAAATTGACATCTATTTGTTAAATAAAAATTTTGTTACCCTATCCCTATTATCGAGAAAACTCTCAAATTTCTTCATAATTGTTGGATTTGGAGGCTATGCTCTCACTATCAAATTTAAAAATTTATCTCGACATACGGCTAAAAGGACACTACGAATAACAGTAACCTCATAAAAATAATAAGATTCCATCCTCATCAATAGTAAAATTATCAAAAATAAAAATGCTGTAAAATTTACGTCGTTTCAACTAAATATATCGTCATTACAGCATCAAATGCATAAGTTAAAATTCATAACACTTATATATAAATGTACAGCAGTTAAACAATTATTGATTTATTGATTCGTAATCATAGAAATTTTATTAGAAAGTATTCCAATTTCTTAGTAGAAAAATAAATTATGGGGAGTGAATTTACTACCTGTAGTACGGTAAAAATCTCAACAAAATTATTGAGTGAAATCAAAAGGTAAGATAATTCAAAATTATAAATAACACAACTTCATATATTCATAAGCTCTATAAATTTTACAAGTAATCTTTTACATTTATGATTAATCCTGAAAATCTTCTCGAATTAGCAGAAACTGTGATTTACAGTAAAACAAATATCTATTGTAGCGATCTACAAAGGGGTATATTAGTCACGACTTTAAGAGGAGAGCGCAAAACCTACGAGCAACTAGCAGATGAATACGGTTATTCTGCCAAATACCTCAAACAAGATGTTGCTCCTAAATTGTGGCATTTACTTTCGGAAGCTCTGGGAAAAAAAGTGACTAAGTCAAATGCTAGAGCAATCCTGGAACAAGAAATGCGTCGCAATCAAAATTCTTCATCGTTAGAAATCAAGCAGTCAGCTTTCAATGCAATTAACCCTTTAGCAGTTAATGAAGCAACTACCTCCTCATTAAGAGCAGCATCTACCTCTGAGGCAAAATTGCAAATACTAACTCATGCCAGCATTCTACTGGTTGATGATAAGCCAGAAAATTTAAACTTATTATCCAACATACTCGAAGAGCAAGGCTATGAAGTTCGACAAGTGAATAATGGAAATTTGGCGTTACAAACAGCTTCTTTAGCAACTCCAGATTTGATCCTATTGGATATTCGCGTACCAGAATTAGATGCTTATAGTATTTGCCAAAAATTTAAGAGTGATCCAAAAACTCAAGATATCCCAGTTATTTTTGTTACTGCTTTAGATGAATCCTGGGATAAAGTTAAAGCTTTTTCTATTGGTGGTATTGACTGTATCACCAAACCATTTCGAGTCGCTGAGGTCTTAGCAAGGGTCGAAAATCAACTTAGAATTCAAAAGTTTCAAAAGGGGTTAAAAGCCGAAAATACGCAGCTTCAAGAAGCTAACCAGGAATTACAACGACTGGTAACTTCCGAGAGCCTAACTCAGATAGGGAATCCTTATAAATTTGATGAGTCTTTACTTATAAATTTAGAATATCCCGATAATACTGTTTCTTTGGATTCTCCCTTTTATATAACCCGTACTCCTAGCGAACAACTCAGCTGCGAACAAATTCTGAAACCAGGAAGTTTAACCCGTATTCAAGCACCTCGGAAAATGGGAAAAAGTTCTCTGTTGCTCAGAATTATGAAATTTGCTCAACAACAGAACTACAAGACAGTAAAAATAGACTTTCAGGAAGCAGATCGAGCAGCTTATACGAGCTTAAATAAATTTTTACGCTGGTTTTGTGCCAATATAGGTCGTCAGTTACAATTACCACCTCTCCTTGATCAGTATTGGGATGAGGAAATGGGTAGTAAAGTAAGTTGCGGAATCTATTTTGAAGGATATCTATTAAAGCAAATAGAGACTCCTATAGTCTTAGTTTTAAACGAAGTAAATTTAGTTTTTGAATATCTCAATATTGCGGAAGAATTCTTATCTCTTTTATGCTTTTGGCACGAAAAATCAAGGCAAAGTATCGAATTTCAAAAACTACGTTTAGTTGTAGCCCACTCTACAGAAATTAATCTATCCCTAGATATTAATAAATCTCCATTTAATCTAGGGTTACCAATAAAACTGTCAGAATTTAATTTAAAGCAAGTTCAAGATTTAATTAAGAGACACGGACTAAATTTGATAAGTGAAGATAAAGTTAAACAGTTAATAGACATGGTCGGGGGACATCCTTATTTAGTACGTATTGCTCTCTACCATTTGGCTCGAAAAGAAATAACATTGGAAGAATTCTTAAAACAAGCTCCAACTCAGGGAGGAATCTATGGAAGGATTTTACGTCATCACTGGGAAATAATACAAAAAAAACCGGCACTGTCAACAGCATTAAAACAGATATTAATGACGAACGAAAGTATAAGTTTAGAACCAATTCTTAGTCATCAACTAGAAAGTATGGGACTTATTAAATTAGATGGCGATCGCGCTTATATTTCCTGTCAAATGTATCGTCTTTATTTTAATAATCAATATCAACAAAAGGAAAATACACTTTAAATAAATTTAAATAGGATAAATAACTATTAATTAATTAAATTAATATATAAAATTTATATATTGTAGCCCTAATTATTCTTAGTAATTTTGTAGGTTACGAATTAGCCTATCAAGCACAAAAACTTTATTTTCGTTATTACTCCAAGGCTACAAGGACTATTTAGCTAAAAAGGCTAATGTAAAATATTATTTTCTAAGGAGTTTGGGTTATATAGCAGTTTCCATTTGAATCAAATACATTTTATATTCCCATTCTGTAGAGACGTTGCATGCAACGTCTCTACAA
>JGI1201J43222_100348_pt1 | contig 11411 bp, 7 predicted proteins | sample MastesBC008_FD_43222 | JGI IMG/M metagenome (IMG submission 43222) | reverse complement strand
TTAATTAATAATTATTTTTACTTTTTTGAACTATTCTCGTATCTTCGTTAATAGTTCTAAATCGTCATATCTAATTTTATTTTTCAAATATCTTTGCATCAGGTTTATTAGTGAAAAACATAAAATAGCATAGAGATTTATCTATCAAAATCAACCAAAAATATTTTTGATTCTTANTGCCACTTATTGAGAATAGATTTGATGTAGTNTTATCAAGACATTTATAAGCTTGAAGAAATTTTTAGTGGTAAAAAGTACTTTTTTACTCTTTTATTATTGATTTATTTAAGTAATTACCGATTGTGACAGTTAGAGTGCGGAAGATGGGTTTTATCATATGAGCTAGAGATAGCACGCTTGCCATCAGCTGTAATTGCCAAAGCATTTATCCAATCAGTATGCCCGAACAAAAAACTTTGATACTTGTCTTCTTCTTTATGCAAATTCCATAACTTTAAATTGTTATCGTTTGTAGCACAAACAACCCATTTCCCATCTGGTGTCATTGCTATTGCAGTAATTGTCTTAGCTTGAGTTTCCAGAACTCGTTTACATTCCCCATTTTTTAAATCCCATAACCTAAGCGTGCCATCCTTTGAAGCAGAAATAGCTTGTCGACCATCTGCTGTGACAGCTAAATCTGTAATCATATCGCTATGAACTTCGGGAAGGAAATTACATTCCAAATCATTTAAATTTATAAGCCATAAAATGTTATCTGATGCAATGAGAATAGATTCTTCACTATTTGTTATAAAAGCGATGCTAGTGGCTGGAAGGCTTTGATGAATAGTGAGTTTGCATCTGCTATTAGTTTTATGTCTCAGATCCCATACTTTTAGTTTGCCATCCAAGGAAGTTGAGACAGCTTGTTTCCCATCTGGAGTTAAAGCAAGAGCAGTAACTATGTCGTGGTGACCAGTGAGTTCAAGTTCACACTTCCCGCTACCTATATTCCATAATTTGAGAGTTTTGTCCTCAGAAGCAGAGATAGCGATAGCCTGTTTACCATCTGCTGTAACAGCTAAAGCCCTGACTGTATCATTATGTCTTTCAACAGATAATTTGGACTTTTGATTGCTTAAACTCCATAACTTCAAAGTGTAATCATCAGAAGCAGCAATTAAGTCTTCACTGGTAGGAATTATTGCGACGGCGTTTGCCCAATCGCTATCCTTGAGTATGAGTTCACAATTTCTTTGTTTTAAATTCCATAACTTGAGAGTTTTATCTGTTGAACTTGAAACAACTCGCATCTGGTCAGTTAAAAATATTACAGAGCAAATCGAACCTTCATGAGCCTTGAATGTATGTAGACATTCAAAATTTTCCAAGTTCCATAATTTTAAGATTCCTTCTGCTGAACCGGAAATAACTTGTTTGTGTTTCTGGAGTACTGCAACAGTTTGAATTGCACCCTGATGACCTTGGAAAGTACCAATACATTTCCGATTTTCTAAATCCCAAAGTTTTAGAGTTGAGTCAGATGAGGCTGAAATCGCTTGCATTTGTTCGGGAAGCACCGCTAAAGCATTGATAGAAGCTTCATGCGCCCTCAAAGTGTATTTATATTCACGTTTTTCTAAATCCCATAATTTAATATTTCCGTCTGCTGTTCCTGAAATTGCTTGCATTCGTTCAGGTATCAACGCCACAGTATACACAGAACTTGTATTTTCTTTAAAAGTATGTATACATTCCTGTTTTTCTAAGTCCCAGAGTTTAATACTTCCGTCTGCTGCTCCTGAAATTGCTTGCATTCGTTCAGGAATCAACTTCACAGTATAAATAATCGCATTATGACCATCAAGTGTGCATATTTGTTCGCCTGTATTTAGATTCCATAGCTTCAGACTTGTATCAGATGAACCAGAAAGAACATACTTACCATCAGCAGAAACTGCCAAGGTTTTGACATGATCGGAGTGACCAGTAAAGATACGTAATAAAGCAGTGTCAGCTTGGTGAAGGCTAGGAGTAAGAGTACGAAATAGAGGAAAAGGAGGTTTCTGTTGGAGAAGGGTCTCGATCGTAGTAGATGTGTCTCTCATCAAGCGACCCTGTAGTTGACTCCACAATTGTTTGCGATCTTGCTCTAAGATGTGGGCACTGAGTACAAGAGCTTTTTGTATTAAACGTAGTTCTACATCATCTAAAAGATAATTGAAATCAGCAATCAAAGCATAAGTATTTATAATCTCTAATTTTTTCTGTAGCCAGTTAAAATCCAGCAACAGTTCTCGTAAATCTGTCTCACGACCAGCACTAAATAAATGATATGCAAGATACTTAAAGAAATAGCCATCATCCGGAACTGTATGCCAACCATTAGTAGATTTACTCCAATATGCTGCTAAAAACTCCTCATTTAAAGCTTTTAAATCGCTATCGCTAACTAAGCTACGTAAATATTTATATAGTAAATTGTGCATTGAAACTAATTGCTCAGCTGCATTACCGGTTCTTCGCAATAAGTCTTTGCGGGTCAATATTATAATTAAAAAATCCACATCTGGCTCTTCCATATCATGATGAGTTTTTTGCCACAGAGTTGCAAGTGCTGCTTCCGGAATAGATGAGCCTGAAGGAAATATACATAATTCCCGATAGCACTCAGCATATGTTTTATTTTCATCTGCTAAGGCATCGATGCTAATTTTAAGTAATTGATAAATGCTACCACCTGGACGATTCAGACGTTTTAACTTGGTTTCTTGTAAGGCATCCCGCAAACTTTTCCAGCGCATACCGTCTTTTATTTGCGCTCCACAAAGAGATAATGCCAAAGGCAAATAATCACATTGTTTTGCCACTTCTCGTGCCACGTTTGGTAAAGTTTCTACTTCTTGTCCAACCCATTTTGCTAATAGGTCTAATGCCTGTTCGTTGTTGAAAAAATTCAGTTTATACTCCACAGCACCTAAATCAGTGATGATTCTGGCATCACAAGTGGTAAACAAAAGACAACAGCCTTCTCCCAAATCATTAAACGCCTTCACTTGCTCTACACGCGACACATCATCCAAGACAATTAAACAAGCCTTATCTTGCAAGCCTTGAAGTTGCAATTCATGCAGGGAATTCTCTTGTCTCATGTCTAACCAGAATACCCCATCAGAAAATTGCTGTTGCACCTCCTTGTCACGAACTAGTGCAGATGCTAATACTGTTTTACCAATACCAGCCATTCCATGCACACCTACTTTATGAGATGATTGCAAATCAGTCTGTTTTTTTGGTGTAATTAATTGTTTAAGCCTTTCTATTTCTTGAGTACGCCGTATAAAATGAGGTGGTAGATCTGGGTAATATTTTTTATTCGATGTCTTTGGATGCTCCTCTAAAGCTTTAAGGAAAACCTTTCGAATTACCTCAGCATGTATCGTCTGATAAGTAAGATCACCAATGTGAATATCCTTACCCTGCCCAATATTGACAATGGAATTACCATATTGAAACGATATCCTTTCACTACCTTCGTAAGCTTGACGCAGGATTTCAATATCTTCATCGGTTGCAGTACCTGCTGTAAGTTTTTCAAAAATAACCTTAATTTCATCGGGGGTAGGCATTTATTATCCTTGTCACTTTACAGTAGTTATTTGTGATAAACATCACCAATGTGAAGACCGTGAGCTTCATTAATATTAGTAATAAATTTTCCATGCTGGTTTATAACATCAGCAATTTTATTTATCTTTTGCATCGCCTCAGATTTAATTTCATCCCATCCCTTATCGGGTAAACCTTTACCACCCCGCAGTTTTGTAATGACAAAATCTCCTGCATCCATATCAAAATGAGGGGTTTGCTTTGCGTCATATAACTGACGCGCACTTTCTGGTACAACCTTACCCAGATGATTCATGATGTTAGAAACTCGAACTTCTGTATCACCTGGTTTGTTACCCGCACCTTGCAAAGCTTCGAGAAAATGATAAGTGTAGATACTGCTAGAATCATCTTTAATCCAAGATTTTTGCTCGCCTTCCGATGATGTAAAAACGACTCTACCTTTACCTTGTTTCAAATTATCAATTAAGCTTTTGGATGGTGGAACTTCTACAAAACCTTGAGGAAGTTTAAAAGCAGGGGTAGTTTTACCTTCTTTAGATGTTGCCATACCTGCAGCATGACAGCTATCAATTACAACTAATAAACGTTCGGCTTGAATTTGGCGTAATGCATCGGTGAAAGTTTCAGCAGCTAATGCAGATTCTGTTAAGTCGAAAGGATCGATATCATGTTGTATCAGATAGTAGCTATTGTTATTCTCTTCGAGCCAACCATGTCCTGAATAGTAAACAAACACGGTAGCTTGAGAGTCAGAATCTGCTTTTGCTTTTAACCAATTCAGTCCTTCTAAAATACCTTCTTTCGTCGCATCTTGATTATTCAGCACCCGAATATGTTCTTCGTTATCAGGATAAGCACATAGTTCCGGATCGATTAAAGCTGCATAAATTGCTTGAGTATCTTTTACGGTTACTGGTAATGACAAATTACTATAAGCAGATTCCCCGACGCCAATTAATAGTGCATAACCGTGAGTAAATTGTTCGCTCATTTCTGTGTTACTGATTAAGTTTATTTAGTTTTTTGCTCTTTCCAATGCTTTTACCCAGAACTAACTGAGAAGTTACATGACCTATATATAATAAATAATACAAACAGCTAACAGCACTTTTGATTGTTGTCATATCTCCCAACGTTTAGCAAAATGCATGACTTGTGTAGATATCAATGAGTTCTAATGAAGAATTAAGAGCCATTTTTGACCGTATCGCTGATGGGGAAGAAACCGAGGACGATATAAAGACCCTGCGGAGAATTTTGCGCTTGCGTGACGGTTCAATACAAGTGGGTAAGGATATCGTCAATATTGCAGATGGTAGAAATATTCAGATTGGCGATCGCATTTATTACGGTACAGATGCTGAAACTATCAAGGAAGTATTGCATTTAGTTCTGCAAGAAAAGCAAAAAGCTAAACGTCCCCGAAATGAAAAACTGTTGCTCCAAGCAGTGAAAGAAGAAGTTAAAGCCCGACTAAAGGGGTCTTTACACAATGCAGTATTAATAAATTTGGGTAAGGAAGCTCAACCGGAACAAGTAAAATGTCCTTGGAGTTCAGATATTAAAATTGGGAACCGCAAGCGTGAACCTATCCCCCACAGTACCAGTATTTTAGAAGTTTTTGAGCAAGAAGAAATTGCGGATCAGTTACTGATTTTGGGGGATCCTGGTGCTGGGAAAACTACTACAATGTTAGATTTAGCTGAATCTTTGATTGTACGAGCTCAAAAAGAAGCTGATTATCCAATTCCGGTGCTGCTTAATCTCTCCAATTGGAAAGATGACGAACAGTCGATCCATAAATGGTTAGTATTAGAACTAAATTCAAAGTATGGGGTGCGTCAGGATGTTGGTACTAACTGGGTAGATGAGGCTAAATTGCTACCAATGCTTGATGGTTTGGATGAATTAGAATCAATTCGTCAAGAACCATGCGTGCAGAAAATTAATGAATTTTTGCAAAGTGAATCGCGATCGCAGTATTTGGTTGTGTGTAGTCGTCGAGAAGAGTATGAGAAAGTTGTTCGACAACAAATAGAAAATGATGAGCAGGATTTAGAGGAGACTTCACCAAAGCAGGAGACACGCTTACATCTGAATGGAGCTATTGTGCTGCAACCACTTACAGATGAGAAAATAAAAACATATTTAGCGCAATTAAACCAAATAGAATTTTGGGAAACCCTGCAAGATGATGCAGAACTATTAAGACTCCTAAGAAAACCCTTATTTTTGTCGATTTTAGGATTTATTTCCTTTGATAAAAATTTATCTCTTTATGAATGGGGAAAACTGACACCAACTAAAGAACGAATTCAATCCCTTCTCGATGCTTACTGGGAAACTGCTATTGGTAGAGAGCTTGTAACATCACAAATGGAATCGCAGGGACTTAAGAGTCTTAGTTATCGAAATAAAAATCCTCCCAGTAGAAGGAAAACCCGTAAATGGCTAGTTTATTTGGCGCAGCAGTTACAAGAAGAGTCCCAAACTGAGTTTTTGATTGAAGAAATGCAGCCTTATCTTTTTCTTAAAAAAAAGCATCATCAATGGCTGTATTGGTTTCTACTTTTTGCTATTAATACATTATGCGTCGGAATCATTTCTACAAGTGCTTTATTACCATATTTTCAGCCACCTAATAATTTCGTAATTATCCAAAATATCTTTATCGGCTTGTTTGGCGTTTTCATGTTGACAGCAGAAACTAAAGCAGATGGAGTGCGGTTAATAGAATATCCTTGGATTCATCTATTTTGCTGGCTCTTCAAACGAGATTTACCAAAAGAATTTAAGCAGCACGTACCTATAATTCATGATATCGATCTTTCTCAGAAATTAAAGATAAGAATTCCATCACTACAAGAAATTGAAAGATATTTTATATTTCCACTGAAGGGATTGTTCTTAGTTCATTCCAAATTTTCATTGATGCCGATAGTAGTGTTGATGTATGGAACGCATATGATGTCAGCCAAAATAATGTATGTGATTGGAGCAAAAAAGAGAGGATTAAAACAAAGAGAAGATATTGTACAGATAAGTCTAAATGTTAATTCACAAATGAAAGAGTTCCGCCAATCATCTTACTCTCATCATTATTTAATATTTTTATTAACAATCAATTATCTTGAATTTATTGAGCAACAAGGAGGATTTTTACTAAACTTTATATTGAATCTCATAGGAAAAATATTTTCCGTATTTTCCTGTGGATTAATCGCTCCTTTTATCTTTATATCTTTATTTTTAGTCAAGCCAATTGAAAACAGTAATATTCCAAACCAAGGTTTCTACGAAACACTAAAAATTGCATTAATTGTAACCTGGATTCAGGGTTTTTATATTTACTATATTATCTCCTCGAATATAAAACAAAATATTTGGAGTACAGCTATTTCTTTTACTCTTTGGATTTTGCTAAGTTTTAGTTTCTCATCTTTAGCTAAACATCTTTCTCTTCGCACCATTCTTTACTGCAATGGCTACATTCCCTGGAACTACGCCCACTTTCTCGACTATTGCACCGAACGCTTATTTCTCCAACGTATTGGTGGACGCTATCGCTTCATTCACCGACTACTACAAGAGTATTTTGCAGCAATGACTTTGTGAAAATTACCCAGTTATTGTAAATAAAAGTTTATTTTTTATTCCCAAATTTTTTGCATATTAAGTACAAATCCAGATAATACACTTTCCCCCGACAAAGTTTGAGGTAACTTTAAAATCTCAATATCTTGTCCCGGACGATAAATTTCTACTTCCTGTTTTTTGCGATTTATCAACCAACCCAAACGACAACCATTGGCGATATATTCTTGCATTTTGTTTTGAGTTTTCTTCAAACTATCATTAGGTGAAAGTATTTCAATCACAAAGTCAGGACAAAGGGGAATAAATTTTTCTTTTTGTTCTTTACTCAAAGTATCCCAACGAGATTTTTCCACCCAAGAAACATCGGGAGAACGGTCAGCACCTGATGGTAAAGTAAATCCAGTTGATGAATCAAAAACTTCCCCAAGTTGCTTTTGTTCGTTCCATAACCATATCTGAGCATTAATATTGGAGTTAGTTTTTCCTGTTTCTCCTCCCGTAGGTGGCATTATAATTAAATCTCCTTGGGTATTGCGTTCTAGTTTTAAGTCAGGGTTTGCTTGACACAGTTTATAAAATTGCTCTGGGGTGAGCTTAATTACAGAATTTAAGTTTAATGTGAATGATGTCATAGCAGTCTTTCCTATCTTTTTATTGGCGATGAATGCGATCGCTAAAAATCTACCTTTATTTTGTTCTAGATTTTTTAGGACTTACGCACTCGTTAGGAATTTTCATTAGCGGATCCGTAAGGTAGCGGCTCCGTAGGTAGCGCAGCTATAGCTATAGCGTGACCGCAAGGTCATTGGTTTGGGATTGCTATTTCCTAACGGAAACGCTATAGCTGCGCTACGTACCGAGCTGCTAACCTATCGTCGCAATGACTACAATTAAGTTGTCTGTGGGTAAGTCTTATTTTTGTTCTGAGGGGTATCGACATTATCCTTCATCCTGAACGAACGAGGTTTACTGCATTTAAACTTTCTTAATTTCTCATCAAACACATCTTTTTCTGCACGAGCTATACTCGTAATGAGCATGGCTGTAAGTAGTAAGGAGAAGGAATATGACTGAGTCGGTGGTTCGCTTCATAGATCAAACCCTGAAAATACGGCTTACAGAGGTTTCTGCATTTACACAGACTTTCTTGCATTAGACATCCATAGAAAATAAATAATGTAGAGATGTATCATGCTACGTCTCTATCAGGATTTTGTGGGAAACGTATAATTCTTTTCCTGCAGATGTCTTTTGAGTTGCGAATGTAGTCTGAAGTTAAAATACCTCTGTACAGCCATCTCTACAAAAGGCTTTACATAGAGGAAAACAATGAATTTAGAACTACTTGGCTGGAGCAATTGGTTTGCTTCTAGCTTTGAGCAATTGGCTATGGAAGGATATTTTCTGGCTAGAGTTGCTCAAGAATATAAAGGTGGCTATCTTTTATATGCAGAATTTGGTGAAATAGCAGGTGTACTAGCAGGTAAACTTCGACATGAAGCGACATCTTCTCAAAATTTACCAGCAGTGGGTGACTGGGTTGCTGCTACCCAACCAAATAATTCGACTCAAGCAATTATTCACCAAGTTTTACCCCGTAAAAGTAAATTCTCCCGCAAGGTTGCGGGTGCTAAAACACAAGAACAAATGATTGCAACCAATATTGATACGGTATTTCTCGTATGTGGGTTGGATGATAACTTTAACTTGAGACGGATCGAACGCTATTTGGTGCTGACCTGGGAAAGTGGTGCAAATCCAGTCATTATCCTCAATAAAGTGGATCTATGCGAATTTTGGGAACAAAAAGTGCTGGAAGTAGAAGCGATCGCTCCAGGAGTTCCAATTATTGCAATCAGTGCTATTACTTTGCATGAACGAGGATTGGAAATATTGCAACCTTACCTACAGCTTGGACAAACCATAGTTTTACTTGGTTCTTCGGGTGTGGGTAAATCAACTCTAACCAATCAAATTATTGGAAAAGAGGTTCATGTGGTGCAGACAGTGCGTCAAGGTGACAGCAAAGGTCGACATACTACCACTAGTAGTGAGTTACTTTGTTTACCTTCTGGAGCATTATTAATAGATACACCAGGAATGCGAGAACTCCAATTGTGGGATGTACAAGACGGTTTGCAAGAAACCTTTGCAGACATTGAAACACTCGCGGAGCAATGTCGTTTTCGCGACTGTCAACATCAACATGAACCGGGTTGTGCTGTTCGAGAAGCACTTGCAGAAGGAATTTTAGACCAGAAGCGTTTTCTGAATTACCAAAAACTGCAAAAGGAAAAAAATTACCTCGCCAGAAAGCAAAATCAGAGAGAATCTCTCAACACCAAAGCCAGATGGAAGCAGAGAACTAAAGCAATACGAAACCATCACAAACGGTGAAGTCAGTTATCAGTGAACAGTTAACAATAATCAAAAAACTGATAACTGACAACTGATAACTGATTAAACCTTCGCAGGTTCAGCAAAGCGGATTTTCAGATAATCTTCTTCCATTTTTGCTCCTGCAGGTTGTAGTGCAGCTAAAGCCTGGGGTAGAACTAAATTGCGTCGATGATTACCAATAGTAATATTTAATTCATCGGCGCTTTTACTCAATTGCACTTGCTCTTTGGGAATCCCAGGTAAGTATAATTCCAAAGTATATTGTTCGTTATTTTGCACAACTCTGATAGTAGTTTCTTTGTAATAAACTTGGGTGGGATCTTCTTCTTTATAAAGAGTTTCTTTGAGTCTTTCTAAAGCAGCCATACCACACATCTCTTCCGAGAATAGAGGAACTTCTTTCACCGGTAAAGGAAGGAAGTTATCGTGAATTTCCTGACGATAATGTTGCTGATTTGCTTTCCAACGTTGGAAAAATGGGTCTTGAACTTCGTCAGGAATAATCCGATTTGCAATCACTAAATCTGTTGCTACATTGTATAAACTTAAATAAGCATGGGCGCGCAATGATTCTTTGATGACCATTTTTTCTGGGTTTGCAACCAGACGTACTGAAGTTTGATTGTTATCTGTTAACACTTTTTCTAGTGCTTCAATTTGCTCGTAAAATTCATAAGGAGCATCCATAACTTCTTTATCTGGTAGGGAAAACCCAGCAATCGGTTTAAACAAAGGTTCAACCAAAGGTCTGAGTGCTACCGAAATATTTTGGAATGGTTTGTAGAAACGGCGCATGTACCAACCGCCAACTTCCGGTAAACTTAATAGCCGCAACGCCGTACCTGTAGGAGCGGAATCAATAATTAGTACATCAAAATCACCTTCATCATAATGACGCTTCATTCTTACCAAGCCGAAGATTTCATCCATTCCCGGTAAGATTGCTAATTCTTCCGCTTGTACCCCTTCTAGACCCCTTGCTTGTAAAACTTGGGTAATATAACGCTTTACAGAACCCCAGTTTCCTTCTAATTCTTGCAATGCATCTAATTCCGCGCCCCATAAGTTGGGGCGAACTTGCTTGGGTTCATGTCCTAGTTCAATATCAAAACTATCTGCTAAGGAATGAGCCGGATCCGTACTTAAAACCAACGTTCGATAGCCAAGTTCCGCACAACGAAGTCCAGTCGCAGCAGCAACGGAGGTCTTACCCACTCCTCCTTTACCAGTCATCAGAATTACGCGCATGAATAATTTGCCTGAGATATCGTTTACATTTATTTACATTATCGACTGTTTAAGGAAAAGAAATGCTGTTTTAGTACATCAAAACGCGAACAATACCAATAATCAATATGAGAAACGATTAAATTTTCCGAATTTGTCTTTAATTCACTCCAGCCAGAAATTGAAATTCGGGGTTTCCAAGGTAGGGGAGTATTCCAGCTTAAAGTCCACTCAGTTTTAATAAAATCTTTCTCTTGGCGGATGCCATGTACGTCCATTTTGATATTTAAAAACCAAGTTTGAATAAACTGAATCATTTTTTTATAGCGTTCAAGACCGCGAAACTTGGTCATCGGATCTTGAAAATAAACATTATCAGCGTAGATGCTATAAGTTTGATCTACAGGAAATTTTTTGTAATCTGCTTTGAGGGTTTCAATGATGTCCATGATTTTGGGGATAGGGGATTGGCGACTGGGGATAGCACTGCATGCCCCCGCGACTGGAGCTTGGCTATAGGGGATTAGGGATTGTGACGCGACAGCGTCATATGATAATGAGTAATTGATCGCTGTTAAGTAAGTAGGCAAGAAAAAAGTAAACTATGTAAA
>JGI1201J43222_100347_pt1 | contig 11446 bp, 11 predicted proteins | sample MastesBC008_FD_43222 | JGI IMG/M metagenome (IMG submission 43222) | reverse complement strand
GGACAAGTTAATCTCATAAATTCCTCCCTCGGGACAAGTTAATCTCATAAATTCCTCCCTCGGGACAAGTTAATCTCATAAATTCCTCCCTCGGGGGAGGCTAGGAGGGGGTTTACCAGTCAATTACAGCAAATAAAAATAAAAAAATTAACGCACTGTCAAATCTCTTCAACAATGCATTATTACCCAAAAGTAAATATTTTTAAATCATCTTGATCGGCACGCGCCATTTCAATGGTGATCGCATTATTTACCATCAAGCAATCTGAATATTATCTCCTTCCCACTTCACGCGAAAATTGGGAGAAACCTCCAAAGTCGAAAAACGAAAATACCAACCATACAAAAGTAACTCATTCAAATTATCAGACATTGGTAAAAAATGTGATGCATACAATCCTGTTCGCATACTACTTGGAATAATCGGATGAGAACTTACAGGTTTATATGGTCCTGCAATTTCATCTGCAACATACCAATGAATTGATGAATCAGTGATATTACCATCTACTTTTTCAACCCATTTTGGATTTAAATAACCGTTTGAATAACGCTCCCAATGCAAACTATCTGTAGACTTCGCTAAACCGATTCCTTCATGCATTAAATGGGGCCAACCCTTACCAGCACCTGAATAAAAAAGATAGTAAACGCCGTTTTCTTTATATGTATAACCAGTAAATAATCTACCAGATTCCCATGAGTTAGAAGGTTCAGGCTCTAGGATTACTCCCAGGTCTTGCCAATCTTTTAAATTGTGAGAAATAGCTCCATGTATCCTACTGTTTTCCCACCAACACATTGAATTAACTTCAGGCGTACCCGCCAAATAAAATAGCCGATATATATCATCATCTTTAAAAATCCAAGGGTCCCAAGATGGTAAACCTTTCTGTGAAGATTGGACAAATTTGGCTACGTAATTCTTAGCATAATCTTTAAAAGGAACCCATTTTTTGATTTCAGTTGGAAGTGTTAAAGATTCCAATATAGCCATAAAATTTTGGCTGATAATATTAGAATTACGCATAATTATAGGCTTAATAATCAAATGAAAATATTGGTTGTTTTTAGAGATAAATGCATACTACAACAAGATTTGCCCGCGAGATAATAAACTGTCAATAAAATATCATCAGCAGCAAAAAAATATTTAAGTTGGTAAGAATATCTTCTCTTGTTTTTCTGATAACCCACAAAATGCAGCAGTATAATATTCAACTTTTGATCCGATTTGAAATGCCCTGGAAAAATAGTTAATTGAAATAAGGATAACTACTGACTCTAGTATTATATTATTCTTCATAATTAATTGAATACCAGAAAAAAATTACATAATCAGTAGAATTTTTATTGTTTTTTTAATAAAAAAATTAATTTTTGCTGTAGATATATTCTGTAATACCAAAATAAATATTCTTTTGGAGAGAATAAATAAAAATCAAAAAGATATAGTAAAGCTCATAGAAATCCCTGATTTAATTACTTTTCAGGTAGTATTCAATTCGTACAAGGCTTAAATTAATTTCAAGAGTCAATAGGACATTTTAGCTTTATATCTTATGGCCACTATGTATAGTAAAAAATACAACTCAGCACATATAATTCAAAGGAATAATAAGTATCAATTAAAGACACACAAATAAAGGTAAACAGGTATTGTAATATCAGTTAACTTACACATGCTGTATATGGATTTAAATCAAATACGACATTTATTTTTTTCTGTTGTATTACTTTACTAACAAAGTATCGACGAATTAAATCCTATTGATTTATTACTCACGACCAATTAACAACCACTAATTACCAGTTAACAATTAATAACCACCTATAATAATAAACCCTTCTCTTGCGACAAAAGAAGGGTAATTAATGAATTTCTCCATTAATATGAATATGCAACGAATATTTAGTTTTTAAACATTAGCTAATTTTCTTTTTTGTTGATTAATAACTAATTCGACCATCTGATTAATTGGCAATGAACAATCTTTTTGAGCAATCCAGTTTGGCATTTCCTGCCAGCAACTAGGACAAAACAAATAGACTTGGTTCCCACGAATGTGCCGTAGCATATTATCAGAACAACAAGGACAATTAATCATGTTAGCCTCGATTTTTATTAAGTAATATTTTGATGAACCGCTTAGTAGCCACCCACACTTCCAGGTTATAAGCGAAATATAAAGTTCGCGCCATAAAACATGCTGTTTCTTCAAGAAAGTTAATTACTTGATACCTAGCTTTACTAAATCATGAGTAAAATACTTCTTTTTATTGTAATTAACGTATTAAATAAAACTTCAAATTATCCAAAAAAATATAATACCAATTTCTAATACGGCAAAATAAGTAATATGCAAAAAAATAATAAATTAATCTGTCTCGAACAGACTTACGCAACACACTGTTACAGTGATTTAATTATTTATTTTGAAAAGTATTTTCGTTGAAGTGTTCTGAATCCTACATGAAAAAATAAATTCAGAATGTCTCCTAACTTTCTCGGTAGTGCATGAATACTACAGGGACAATTCTCAAAGTTTTTGCTAGCTGAGAAACGCGAAATTTTCTTTGGAGCGACCGCGGTAATTCTTTCCAAGTCACAGGGTAAAAACCAAAATGACTGTAAAAGTTTGCTAGTCGTTGTCCCAAACATTCTAAGTACAACGGTTGATCGCAGGATGAGATTAAGTGTTGGGTTAAAATGCTTCCCAAACCGCGTCTCCTCCAAGCAGGTACCACAAATAAGCTTCCTAACTCTTTGACTCCGGAATAGTCTCGTAATTGCCCACATGCAACGATATCCCCGGAACATTCAATCACCCAAAACTGTTGCCATCGAATTTGAGTAGGATCGAGTTTAGCCCTCAATACTAAAAATCTAATTGACCAAATATCAGAAGGTGTTGCTTGGCGGATAACACACCCATCAGGTAGCACTGACATACTACGAATTTAATATCCTCTAAAAAATACAGATAAACATGTATCTTCAATTGACTTTCGGAGATACCTGAACACTTACAGCGACATCTAATATATTAAAGGGAGAATATAAAAAAATAAGAATGATATGAAGCATACTAGACGACAGTTTACTCCTAGGTTATCATCTGTCAGTTGCTTCACTGCTTTACGTTTTAAATGTTATCAGCTTTTCACGATGTCAAACGAATTTACAAAATTAAGGGCGGACGATGGGACTCGAACCCACGAATGGAGGTACCACAAACCTCTGCCTTAACCACTTGGCTACGCCCGCCATATCTGAACGCACTATAGATAGTAACATACTTTCGCAAAATTGATCCATAGTTTTTCTCAGAATCGCTAAAATAAGTTGAATTATAGAATCAAATATCTAAAATTTGAGATCTGAAGCTTGAATCCCAAGCTGAAATTCCCAAGCTTAAACTTCTAAGCTTGATAGCCAAGGCAAAGACGTGATAACTAGAGATTAAAAATATCCAAAACCTGAAAACTGGAAAAAATGAAACTTTTAAAGATTATTGCTGGTACCGCAGTCGTTGGATTGACATTGTTAGGTCTATCTATGGCGACGACCAATCCCTCTCAAGCAGCATATGAGAAGTATGCTAGTCAGCGCTTGACTAAGTACCTGAAGGATAATGTGTGCGGTAAGTCCAAAAATTTTCTGGATAATTTGCCCATTAAACTTGATTCTCAGTGCGACAATTTACTAGATTCTGCGAATCCGCAAGTTCAAGAAATTATTTCCAGAACGACTCAAAGACAAAATTTTATAATTTTTAGCATTTATCATACGGACTTAAAGCTGGAATCTTTGTCCTTAATTCCCGGCTATAAGTTTGAAAGTGTTGGAGCATTCAACAATTTTTACATCTATAAAGCCCAACGGCAGTAAAAAATATCGCAATTATATTTGTTGCCATTTAATTAGCAATGGTTTAATAAAGTATTAGGGAATAATTACTAACTTCTTTAGTTACAAAAATAGCTGAGGTCTTAAGGTTGTAAAGTAACTATTGATACGAGATACTGTTGTGGCTGTCTTGTGTGACTTTCTATTGAAATAAAATTATTTTTGAGTGGGACATTAAATCAATTGCGCTTAAGGGGATTCGCTGCTATAGTAATATTCCTAATGTACTTACATATCTGTAACCATATCTGACTACAAGTGCTAATTGCCGAAATAAGATTTTTTATAATTGCCAAAATTTTGAATATGATTAGTTAGTATTAGGCAATTGCAAAATTTATTAGAACATTTATCATTAGATAATTTTTGAATAGAAGATTTAATTGTATATTTATCATTTAGTTATTGCCGAAAAGCTTGGATAGCTGGATTGTCTAGGAATAATATACTCACTAAAATAAGTTCTTAAGAACTAATTATTTTCTGCTTACATCAAGTCATAGTAAATTCATTTAACAATATAGCAATCCTGACTGAAACCTAAGAAAACATGTAGACAATAAAGAAGTACTTACAAGGGTTTCATCCACATGCTAGTGCGCGAACAGCGATTTTATTCCTCGTGAATAATTTCGGATTTCTATAGTTTTTATAGTCGAAATACTAAATCTAATTATAGATATTTTTCTTTTTTTACTGTTTAATTTACATGTAAACAATGCTTAATAGCAGCTTTCCATTGGAACAGTATTTGTGTGTTTAATTCAAGGCTATAGAAGATGTCAGAATGTTAAATATTTGAGAGAGATTTTGCTTTAAAAGTTTTGATTGTATATACTTAGCTTCATTAATCTTGGATAGACAAATAAGCTTATTACTGCACGGGTAAAAAGTATAATTGTTTTCATTAGATAAAAACTATAATAATTAGTATCATTTGTTTCATGACTAGTGGGACAGATACCTGAATATTGCGAGTAAAAAGGCTATGCTTATTTATTAAATTAATGTAGATGTAGATAAAGTGGAAATTATATGTCAGAATCAAAACACAAATATCAAATTAATTTTATACTTACCGGATAGAATTCTGAAATTTTGATATAAAAGAAGCTGAAACTCGCAAATAAATACGCGTTCGAGTCCATCTCCAACTATTAGTGAAACATCCATTTACACCACAGTCGTCGGGATATTTATTGGTATATCACGGAAGCCGCGATCCTCGTCCAGAAAGTGCAATGCAGCAACTGGCAGGTAAAATATCTCAGAAATTGAGAAGTTATCCTGCACGTGATACAAATAGCTCTGTTGTATCAACACTAAAGCATGAACTATCTGTAGGGACAGCATCTTTAGAGTTTGCTTCACAACCTTTGCACTCGCAAATTATTGACTTTGCTCGCAATGCAGCTAGTAAAGGATGTAGTTGCTTGCAAATATTACCTTTGTTTCTACTTCCAGGAATACATGTCATGGAAGATATTCCAACAGAAGTCTCACAAGCGAAAGCAGTACTTGGTGAAGATATTGTTATTAACCTACAGCCGTATTTAGGTTCTCACCCTGGTTTAGAAGGGTTGGTAGCAAATCAATTGTGTATCAACCGAGCAGACGCAACCATTTTACTGGCTCACGGTAGTCGTCGTCAGTCAGCAACAATTTTGATCGAACAAATATCAGCAAAATTAGGTTTAGTAACTGCTTACTGGGCTTCACCACCAAGTTTGGAATCGCAGGTTACCGATCTATTTTCTATGGGTTGTAGAAAAATTAATGTTGTACCTTACTTTTTATTTGCAGGCGGAATAACCGATACAATTGCTCGAACGATAGAAAAGTTGAAACTAAATTTCCCTACGATTAGCTTCCAACTATCTAAACCTCTAGGAGCGAGTGCAGAAATAATCGAACTAATTTGGGATTTAATGGAAAGATGAACGGCTCAGTCACACAGGGAAAACAATCCTTGAGAAAAGTTTATTTGGTAGGTGCAGGTCCAGGCGATCCAGGACTGATGACCCTTAAAGGTAAAGGTATTCTCGAATGTGCAGATGTAGTTATTCATGATGCCTTAGTTAGCCCTCAAATTTTAGCAATGATTAACCCTCAAGCCGAAAAAATTAATGTGGGAAAGCGAAAAGGGAGACATTCCCAAGCGCAAGAAAAAACAACACAGTTGTTGATTGATAAAGCCCGAGAAAATGCCATCGTGGTTAGACTCAAGGGCGGAGACCCATTTATTTTTGGTCGTGGTGGTGAGGAAATGAAAGCATTAGTCGAAGCAGGAGTATCAGCGGAAATCGTACCTGGTGTTACCTCAGGAATTGCAGCTCCTGCTTATGCTGGTATCCCTCTAACCCATCGACTTTATAGCTCTTCAGTCACATTTGTTACTGGTCATGAGGCAACCGGTAAATATCGTCCAGAAATAAATTGGAATGCTATAGCTTGTGGTTCGGAAACCATAGTGATTTATATGGGGATTCACAACTTACCCCACATCGTTCAACAATTGATTAATGCTGAATTAAGTTTAGATACTCCCGTTGCTCTTATTCGTTGGGGTACGCGACCAGAGCAGGAAGAATTAATTGGTGAGTTAGGGACAATTCTGGAACAAGTAAAAACTGTAGGTTTTGAAGCTCCAGCTATTGTGGTGATTGGTGCAGTCGTGAAAATGTACGGTTTACTGTCTGTTTTGACCTAATCTTTGCAGTTTGATAATAAGCGAATAGATGGTAAGCTATCCCACGGCTAGCATATGAGTGGACAATGTTAAACCATGAAGACTGAGGAATTTCAAGTACTATTCCTTAATTTTGCAATACGCACAACGGCGTTTAGCAAGAGCTAATCTTCTTGGTATCCGGAGAAATAAGCGAGATAAATAAGTATTTTTTTGAAGACGTTCGCACAGAACGATCGAATTAGAATTAGGATCTAAGTGGTTTAATGTCTTAAAATTAAGTTACATTTAATTAAGATTCTTACTAAAACTCTGAACATGTTATAGGAATATTAAACTCTGTAACAGTTCAGTTGGAACAGTTGTATTAAATAAAGTGGAATTATAAACATCCGTTTAACAGCATAGTAACAGGGAAATATATTCCTATATTCCTTCAAGTGCTATTGCTGATTAGTTGTATCAGCATCTAGAGGCAAATTAAAATGAAATTCTCCTGGAGAGTCCTAGTACTTTGGACATTGCCTGCTTTGGTAATTGGCTTTTTCTTTTGGCAGGGGGCTTTTAGTAGTTCTCCAGCTGATTTAACTAAAAACACAGCCAGTACCCGTATGACCTATGGGCGCTTTCTGGAATATCTGGATGCCGAGCAGATATCCACCGTAGATTTTTATGAAGGTGGAAGAACGGCCATTGTACAAACGAAGGATCCAGAACTTGATAATCGTTTGCAGCGAGTTAGGGTAGATTTGCCTATTAATGCTCCCGAGTTAATTGAGAAGCTTGAGGAGAAAGGAGTCAACTTTGCTGCTCATCCCATGCGCAATGATGGAGCAATTTGGGGACTATTGGGCAATCTAATTTTCCCAATTTTACTCATTACCGGTTTATTCTTCTTGTTCCGTCGTTCTAGCAATATGCCCGGTGGTCCCGGTCAAGCAATGAACTTCGGTAAATCCAAAGCGCGTTTCCAAATGGAAGCTAAAACCGGAGTAAAATTTGATGACGTTGCAGGCATTGAGGAAGCAAAAGAAGAACTACAAGAAGTAGTTACCTTCCTCAAGCAACCAGAAAGATTTACAGCAGTAGGCGCACGCATTCCCAAAGGCGTATTGTTAGTAGGACCTCCGGGAACTGGTAAAACATTATTAGCTAAAGCGATCGCTGGTGAAGCAGGCGTACCTTTCTTCAGCATTTCCGGTTCTGAATTCGTGGAAATGTTTGTTGGTGTTGGTGCTTCCCGAGTTCGCGATCTATTCAAAAAAGCTAAAGATAATGCACCATGTATTATCTTTATCGATGAAATTGACGCAGTTGGAAGACAGCGTGGTGCTGGTATCGGTGGTGGTAATGACGAACGGGAACAAACCCTCAACCAATTATTAACCGAAATGGATGGTTTTGAAGGTAATTCCGGTATCATTATTATTGCTGCAACCAACCGTCCCGATGTTTTGGATGCAGCACTATTACGTCCCGGACGTTTTGATAGACAGGTTACAGTGGATGCACCAGATATTAAAGGACGCTTGGAAGTACTTAGAGTTCATGCTCGTAATAAAAAGATTGACGAAAGCGTTTCTTTGGAAACCATTGCTCGTCGGACTCCAGGATTTACCGGTGCTGACTTAGCCAACTTGCTTAATGAAGCAGCCATTCTCACCGCTCGTCGTCGTAAAGAAGCTATTACCCTGTTAGAAATTGATGATGCGGTTGACCGGGTAGTCGCTGGGATGGAAGGTACTCCATTGGTAGATAGCAAGAGTAAACGCTTAATTGCTTACCATGAAATAGGACATGCTTTAGTTGGTACTTTACTTAAGGACCACGACCCAGTACAGAAAGTTACTTTAATTCCTCGCGGTCAAGCACAAGGGTTAACTTGGTTTACCCCCAGTGAGGAATCAGGTTTAATTACTCGTTCTCAACTTAAAGCGAGGATTACAGGTGCTTTGGGTGGTCGTGCAGCCGAAGACGTAATTTTTGGTAGAGATGAAATTACTACTGGTGCCGGAAATGACCTGCAGCAAGTAACAGGTATGGCACGACAAATGGTAACTCGTTTTGGGATGTCTGACTTGGGACCACTTTCTTTGGAAAGTCAGTCAGGAGAAGTTTTCTTAGGACGTGACTGGATGACTCGTTCGGAATATTCTGAGTCGATTGCAGCCCGTATTGACAGTCAAGTTCGCACAATTGTTGATGAGTGTTACAAATCAGCGCTCGACATAATGCGCAATAATCGTTCTTTAATGGATCGAGTTGTGGATTTGTTAATCGAGAAAGAAACTATCGACGGAGATGAATTTCGACAAATTGTGTCTGAGTATGCAGAAGTACCAGATAAACCACAGTTTGCACCAAGCTTGTAGTTTATTTTATTAAGAATTTGATGGCAGGGGTACGACAATGTCGTGCCCTTTTCTTATGACTATTAAACTTTTGACTTTCAACTTGCGTGTAGCGCTATATTTACGGTTATAGCACTATGAAGAAGCTACATTAGGACATATATTACCCGCTTAAGCCATACGTGTTAGGCTTATGTCCTACGGACAAGCTATGCTAATGACTTTTTACTTGCGTGTAGCGCTATATAACCTAATACCAATTCAAAAGATAAAAACATGATGTTTTGTATTAGATTTATATGAGTTTCTCAGGTTAAAAATCCGAGAATAAAGAATTATCATAATTAAGTAGCTAAATAAGGTTTCCTCAGAAAAAATTTTTTCAAGTAATTGAAAAAGTAATTCGTCACCATTTCCAGAAATAAAAAAATCAGAAATAAAAATAACTATCTGTTTTTTGTGCTGGAAGATTACTTTCATTGGTAATCTGTGAAGCGATATTAATTCAGAAATCATTGCTACAGACTCATATCAAATCTTCTTAGGTGGTTAAAGCCCCAGCAAGTTGCTTGCTCTCACAGCTGCACTTGTTGAGGTTTTTATTTTTGGTTTTGAATCAAATTTAATCAGAATAAAACTTTGATTTACATAAACACTTTAATTTACATAATCTTGTAGATATTCATAAGGCTTATTTAATTCACCATTCAAAGCAATTGTTCCTTTATAAATCATCCGACTATCGCTTTGATTTAATTCTGACCATACTGTTGAGATTAGTTGATTACCAAAATCTTCTGAAGCATCCCTCGGTAATTCATTAGGTAAATTATCTACTGCCATGACATCAATGCAGTTATTTTGGAATGGCTCAGCTTCCTGAAATGATAAGGGGTCATAACCATAAATCGGCTCGGTAATAGAAGAAGCTCTAATTGTCGAAGGGATGGAAGAATCTGGAGCAATATCACAAGTGACATCGGCAATCACCCGAATAGTAAAATTCTCATGCTTCATATCTTCTTTGCTAAAGAAAACTGGAATGCGTTTATCCCAATAGATACCATTCAGCATAATATTTGCAGTATGGGTGTAAGGCTGGAAGCAAGAAATGTATTGTTCGGGATGTTGATAATAATGATGCTCATCAAAGGAAGTTTCTCCTTCCTGGCGATACATATCCTTAACCCCTAGCTGTGTGTAAATAGGTTCGGCTTTGTTGTTCTCGAGAAATTCTTGAGGTGAAATCCTTTTGATTCCCATCAAGTCTAAAGTTTCAGTCGCACCATTACCAACCCTACCTTCTCCAGTAACAACCAACTTTATATGAGAAAGAGGTAAATTTTGATAATAAGTTTGAGCTTCAGCCCAGTCATGACATTTGTACATGGGTTTGAGATTAAACTTTCCCTCACGTCTTCCCCAGGTGAGAATGGCATTATGAGCTCCAACAATTCCAGCCCAGCGTCCAAAAGCAATTACTCGTTTACCGCCTGTATTTCGCAGACATTCATAATCAATCAAGCGAATTTTCTTCTGCAAGATTGAACGTAAAAGCTCGCGGTTGTATGGTTGCTTTTTAATCGTGTGAGAGAAAAATAGATAGGTTTTCTGGGGTATCAGCATTGAAATGGGAACTTCTTTGACCCCTAACAACAGTTCGCATTCTGAAAGATTTTCCTCGATCCGAATACCTTGACTTTGATATTCTTCGTCTCTAAAGCAACGATCTGGACTCGGCTGGACAAATATTTCTAAGTTTTGATATTTATCTTGTAAATCTCGGCATTGCTTTGGTGTGAGTGCAACTCTAGTATCAGTTTTGGCTTTACCTTCTCGAAGAATTCCTACTTTCATAGAATCTAATTGTTTAACTGTGAATGTTTCTCTCTTTTTTTACATACCCTATCTTTCTGTACCCACCATTCTGGAATATATTTAGTATCAAGTTCTAAATTTCCAATAATTCTTCCCTGATAATAAATTTTTTTATTTTCATCAAAAGTGAATATTGCATTCCATAATGATATCTCATTCTTATTTATATTCGCGTTACTATAACCGGGGATATAGCAAAAGAAATCTTCTTCACCAACACGTTGACCATAAGTTACAAACCCTCTATTTTCATAAATTACCTCATAAGATGTTCCTGCTTTTAAGGTGCCAATATTATTGATACCTTGCTTAAAATAAACTACAAATAGTTTGCCAGATTTTATATGGTCGATAATAGACCTGTCCATAAATTAAATTTGCAGAAAGATAGAATGTAAAATTTTATATTTTATAGAAAAAAGCCTATGGAATATAACTTTGAAATCTTTTACAACATAAGAAATAATATCCATGCTTAAAATTTGAAAATCCTATCTTTTTTCTCTAAACTATCATCAACTATCTTAAACCCTAATTCCTACGTTGATTGAATACATATGAATAATCTTTGAAATGCTTGTACAGCATGGATTATAAATTTATGGACGAGTCTAATAT
>JGI1201J43222_100346_pt1 | contig 11492 bp, 7 predicted proteins | sample MastesBC008_FD_43222 | JGI IMG/M metagenome (IMG submission 43222) | reverse complement strand
GGTGGAATTGAGATTGAAGCCGATAATGTCGAAATTACCAACGGTGCTTTTCTTGATGCTAGTACCCTAGGAAAAGGTAATGCTGGAGCAGTTCGTATTACTGGTCGCGATCGCGTGATTTTTGATGGTAAATCTAAAGATGGTTCCTTGAGTTCTAATTCAAGCAGTCAAGTGGGCTCTGGAGCAATCGGTAATTCAGAGGGAATAAGTATCAATGCTCCCAATATTAAACTGAGTAATACTGGTTTTATTAGTACCAAGACTTTAGGAGATGGTCGAGCCGGCGATATTACAGTTCGTTCTACAAATTTTGATATAATTGGTGGTAGTCAAGTATCTGCAGAAAGTGAAGGAACGGATGTAGCAGGTAATATCAATATAAGCGTTAAGGATAATTTTAATGCTAACAATGGACAAGTTCTCACTCAAGCAGAAAAATCTAGTGGAGGTGATATAAATATCACTGCAGGGAAAAATATCATTCTCCGCAATAACAGTGATATTAAAACTATACTTTCCACTACAACAGGTAGTGGTGGCGATATAAATCTTAATGCCAACGCCATAGTAGCCTTAGAAGATAGTGACATCTTTGCCTTTGCTCCACAAGGTAGCGGAGGTGATATTATTTTTAACACTAATGCTTTTTTAAGTGACTCTCTTTTTAGCCCCACATCAGAAACTGGGAACTCTTTTACGGAAGAAAAGCTAAATCGATTAGATGGTAACAGTCGAGTAGATGTCAATGCCAGTGGTAGTGTTAGTTCTGGAACAATTATTGGTATTACAGATAATAGCTTTTTGCAAGACGATCTTGCGGAACTGACAGAAAACCCAATTGATAGCGAAGCTTTAGTTGCGAGTAGTTGTGTTGTCAGAAGTAAAAAACGTAATGGTAGTTTCTTTATTACTGGGACCGCAGGTTTACCCTATCGTCCGGGGGATACATTACCTTCAAGATACTCTGCAATTAAAGTCCGAACTATAGAGGAAAGTTCTGCCAAAAAACCGAATCAGAAATGGAAAATTGGCGATCCAATTGTCGAACCAACAGGAGTTTATAGTTTGGAAAATGGGCGACGGATTCTAAGTCGAGAGTGTGGGAAATGAAAAGTTTTATTCCTTATGAGTAGGTTAGGAAGAAAAATCATAACTTATTTGTAATCATGCTTTAGCGCTAAAGCGCTACTACAAGCCAAATACGGATATTTTATATTTATTTGCACAGTTTACTTTTTTTCTCGCCTACTTACTTGGTTTGTTCCATCGATGAAGCATAGTTGTGCGATACCAATCGTAATTCGGCACATCTTTTATATACGTAGTTTTCGATTTAGGTTTTCTATTTAATTTTTTCGAGTTTATATATTTGAATAAGTACACATAACATGCAGTTGATCGCAAAAAAAATCATTAAATTAGGAGCTTTCAGTTTAATTTTTGCCGGTTTTATACCATTAAAACAAGTCGCTCGCGCACAATTAACTTCTCCTAGTGAATTAAATATTCCCTCAGACATCCCTTCACGACGAATAGAAGAAACAATTCCCAAACCAAGACGAGTACCTTTACCTTCCGAGCCAGAACCCTCTAAACCTTCTCCTTTAGAAACACCCTCCCAAGATATACGACAACGACCAAAAACCCCAAGTAGTGGGAAAATTAATGTTAAGCAAATTAAGGTCCTGGGTAATACGGTTCTCTTTGATGAGATAGATAAACTTATTGCAAAATATAAAAACTGTGCTCTTCAAGTTTGCTCGGTGTCTTTTGAAGACTTAGTTCAACTACGCTCTGAAATTACCCAACTTTATATTGATAATGGTTATATTACATCTGGTGCATTTATCTTAAATAACCAATTTCTAGAAACTGGAATTGTAGAAATTCAGATTGTGGAAGGCGAACTAGAAAAAATTGAAATTAGTGGTCTGGATAAACTACAAAAAAATTATATTCGCAGTCGTCTCAGATTATTTACCAAAGCTCCTTTAAACCGCGAACGTTTAGAAGAAGCATTACAACTATTACAACTCGACCCACTACTGGAGCGAGTTAATGCAGAGTTGACTGCAGGTAGCGCTCCTGGTAGGAATATATTACAGCTACAATTAGAAGAAGTACCCGCTTTAAGTGCAGGTGTTCTCGTTAATAATTATCAGTCTCCCACTATAGGTTCTTTCCAAGGCACAGTATTTGCTAACTACAATAATTTGTTGGGTATTGGCGATCGATTTAGTGCTGAATATGGTTTAACAGAAGGTTTAGATATATACAGTTTAGGTTACACAATACCACTGAATGCCTTAGATGGTAAATTTAACATCAGCTACAGCAATAACAACAGTGAGATAGTTGAGAATCGATTTGCAGACCTGGATATACGCAGTGACTCAGAAACTTTATCATTTGGTTTCCGACAACCTTTAGTTAGGAAACCCAATACAGAATTTGCTCTTGGTTTAACCTTAGATCTACGTGACAGTAAAACATTTTTGTTTGATGATCTTCCCTTTTCATTTTCCGAGGGAACAGAACAAGGTGAATCTAGAGTAACAGTAATTCGCTTTTCTCAAGACTGGTTACAACGGAATGCAAAACAAGTACTTGCTGCGCGATCGCAATTTAGTTTTGGTATTGATGCATTTGATGCAACTATCAACAACACCGGTACTGATGGACGATTCTTTAGTTGGTTAGGACAGTTTCAATGGGTTCAGCAAATTTCACCTCGGACTCTAATTTTAGGTAAAGTTAATGCTCAACTGACACCAGATGCTTTACTTCCTTTGGAAAAAATTAGTATTGGGGGAGTAGATACGGTCCGGGGATATCGCCAAAATCAACTTGTCACTGACAATGGGATTATTGGTTCGATTGAATTGCGCTTTCCTCTAACATCAGATAACTCATTGCAAATTAGACCGTTTTTTGATCTGGGAACTGCTTGGAACAATCGAGGAGAAAACCCAGACCCACAGACCATTGCAAGTTTAGGATTGGGTTTAAACTGGCAACCACAACGCGATCTGTTTTTACAATTAGACTATGGTATACCTTTAGTAGCTCGTGAAAAAGAAGGTAACTCTCTACAAGAAAATGGTCTTTACTTCTCACTGCGCTATCAACCATTTTGAATCGTAGCTCTACCCCCAAGCACAAGTCATTTCCTAACATTATTACACGAAACTATATAATAAGTAACTTCAAAAAAAAGGTAGAGAGTTACTGTGATACCTCTCTACAAACATATCGCCAAAATTGAGAAATAACTACAGTAAACTTTGGATTTATGCAAACAAAAATTGCGAACAAAAATAATGATATATCCTACTAGGATACTAATCAGATATTAAAACCATCTAATCTTCCCAAAACAGCCATATCCTCCGCATCTAATTCTGTTGGTACCCCACTACGAATCAATTCGGCAAAATTTTCATTGGGAACCATTATTGTTAAGGCATATAAACGATTATTTCCTGTATTTTCGATGACATGGGTACCGGTTGGTGGAACTAATAAACTATCTCCAGCTTTAATTTGTATTGTTTTTCCATCACAGCTAGCCATACCGTTACCCTTAAGGATAAAAAACATTTCTACTGCTAACTGATGTCGATTTGGAGGTGTTTTACCGCCAACATCAAAAATTTCTACACAACAAGTTAACGACGTGTTCGCAACTGCTGGGTCGAAAACAATAGCTAGTCGGTTAGTATCGTGGGGACTAATACGATATGCTTGGTAGTCCTCTGGAGATTTGATGACAGGAATAACGCAACTGGAAATCTGCATGGATTTATCTATTCCCCCTAATCTTGTTCAACCATCTATCTGTATCTAGAAAGATTTTTGTCAGATGATTTATTTTTTAGAACACTTATTTTGAGATAACTTATTTTGAGATCGTTTATCGGTCTGATGCTATATTTGCTGAATTATTTAATGCTGCTAAAATTGCTGTTGAATCAGTAACAAAACCAAATATTTGTTTGACGTTGTATAATGTTGCTTGCCAGCAATATTCTGGTGAAGTGGTAGCAGTACAATCTTTAATCAGAATGCAATCATACCCTAAAAAATTTGCATCTTGCAGCGTACAAAGAACGCACTGATCTGCATTTACACCAGTAAATAACAGAGTTGTTTTGCCTAAATTCCGTAAAATGCTATCTAAAGGTGTATCCCAAAATCCGCTCATCCTGTATTTATCCACATGAATATCTTGAGGAGATTGCTCTAATTCTTCCACTACTGCAGCAGCCCAACTACCCTTCGTTAATACTTTTGCTCCATTTTTGGGTAACGGATCCCCTAAGCCTACACCGTTTCCCGTTGGGTTATAAACATGACGTAGACCCGCGCTAATATTTAGTAAATCTGGGCGATTACCCCAATTAACCCAAATTACTGGTACTCCTTGACTCCGCATTACAGGTAATAAACCTTGTAAAGGTATAATCGGAGTTCGTGCGGGTGAAACATCTACACCAATATGTGCTAACCAACCGTCAGGATGACAAAAGTCATTTTGCATATCAATAACTAGAATGGCTGTCTTTTGCAAATCCAATCGCAAAGTTTTACTTTCTGTTGTTAAGATAACTTTTTGTGTGGTTTGAGCAGTTCTAGTAATATCTGCAATAGATTCATTAACTGACCAACTATTTGGTCCAACTCCCAAAGTTCGAAGTGGTGAATTCATAACTTGCAACACTTAACACCATTTTTTATTTTGTAACTCGAAATTCTGTTGAGAGTCCGATTACTTAACTAAGGTTAAAATCATTAAGGGGAAAATTATGAACTTTACGATTCAAAATGTTTTAATTCCCGATGAAAATGCTTATAAGAGTGTAGATGTACAAATTAGTGATGGAATTATTGCCGCGATCGCTCCAGAATTAGATCCAGTTGGTACAGCTGTAAATGGTAAGAATAAGCTACTACTTCCAGGTTTTGTCAATGCCCACACTCACTCTTCTGAAATGTGGCAACGGGGAATTATGTCAATTTTACCCCTGGAGTTGTGGTTAGCGGAACTTTATGATTTTGCTCCCTTAGATATCGAAAGAGTTTACTTAAGTGCTTTGGGAACAGCAGTGGAAACCTTGATGTCTGGTGGTACTACCGTCGTCGATCATTTGGTATTGATTCCAGATAGAGAATTAGAAACTATAGCTGCAGCAGTCCGGGCTTATCGGGAAGTTGGTATTCGTGCTTTTATTGCTCCTTTGATTCAAGACCAACCACTCGCTGCAGGAATTCCCTCAGGGGAAACCGACGAACAAGTACATGAATCTTATTTTCGTCCAACTGAGGTAACTTTGGAACTGATGCAAGCTGCGATCGAGGAGTTCCACAAACCAGAAGATGGGATCTATTTTGCCTTAGCTCCTACTGGAATTCAGTTGTGTAGCGATGCTTTATTTGAAGGATGTGTTGGACTAAGCAATAATTACGACCTTTGTCGTCACTCTCATTTACTTGAAACCAAAGCACAACAGAAACTCGCTCAAGAAAAGTATGGTTGTACTGCAGTCGAACATCTTAACAGGTTAGGCTATTTAAATTCCCGTACTTCCCTTGCTCATTGCGTTTGGCTTACAGATAGTGATATTGACATTCTCGCAGAAAATCAATCTACAGTTGTTCATAACCCTTTGAGTAACTTACGTTTGGGTAGCGGTATTGCTCCTATTTTGAAATACCGTCAAGCAGGAGTAAATATTTCTTTTGGCTGTGATGGTGCTTCTAGCAACGATTCCCAAGATTTATTAGAAGCCATTAAAATTGGCTCCATTTTGCATAACGTAACTGATGCAGATTATCAGCACTGGATTACACCAAAACAAGCAGTAGAAATGGCATCTTTAGGGGGAACAAAAGGATTAAACCTTGCTGAAGAATTGGGTTCTTTGGCTGTTGGGAAAAAAGCAGATTTAGTACTGTACAACCTTACTGATTTATCTTTACTACCACGTACGGACCCCATCGGCTTATTAGTTTTGGGACGTCCCACAAATGTGGTTGACAGTGTTTGGGTAAATGGTAAACAAATAGTTGATAATAACAAAGTCAAAAATGTTAATGTGGATCGACTCCGACAAGAATTATTTAATCGCAGTCAATGGGAAACAAAACGAAAGTCAAAAACAGTTGCTGAACTAGAACAACACTATCGTTCGATAATGAATTTGAAAGATTAGTTTTTTCAAAGATAATACTTTCAAAAATAACACTTTCAAAAATAACACTTTCAAAAAGAATACTTTCAAAACTATAACTTTGAAACCTGTGCCTTCAAAATCAATACTTTGCTAATGGGATTTGCAAGGAATGTTTATCGGCTCGAGTTACGCTCACTTCTAAAAGTAATCGAGCTATATTCTTTGCAAATCAATGTAAAAATTGATTTACAGGATACGAAAGTATTATAGTTTATTACTCTCAATTTTATTTTGATTTTTTATCAACAATATCTAACTTATTAGTCTAGATAATTATTTTATCAATTGTTATAAAAATTTACCAGAAAGTATTTTGCAATAAATATAACAAGGAGTATTTATTATCATTTCTTGATTCTTTTTGTTCCATAACCTAAATATATATTTGCTATGTAGTATTTCATGATGGGTATAGCTTAGAATTTATATTTATATCCTTATTCTAGAGAAATATGCCTTAGGATATAGCGGTATTTATGCAGAGGTAATGTTTTATTTAATTGGAAAATTTTTATATTTATCTCCTGGCTCAATATAAATACTCATACCCCATCATCCAATGCAATTTGAAAGTGCCAAAAGAATAACTGGTCGATTAGTGGCACAATATAGACATGTTATGAAATACTAGTAGAGGTTGGCGGAAATAAATAGCCAGTTTTAGCAACGCCCATGCGCGGGCGTTGCTCTCTCCCAGACAGACTTTTGGTTTACCCAATAACTAAAAAAACTGACTATTTATTTATGCTCTAGTGTACTAGGTAGATATGTTCAGAAATTATAAATTAGAAATTTTCAATTTCAAAACTTCCAACCACAAAACTTCCAACCACAAAACTTCCAACCATAAAATTACTCGTTTTTATAACATTCCATAGCATTATTTGTTTTGTTCAGTAAACTAAAGCTTTCATAAGTTAAATTAGGAAATAATTTCAACCCTAACGATATAATATCTAATGTTTCCCAAATCTTCTTAGTACCTTATAACTGTGACTTATTCTATCGAAAAATATATTGACAAACGAACATTTAAATTTAAAATAGCTGTTGTTTCACCTAATAATATCTATCCAAAGTGATATTTCTCTTCGTTGAATAATTAATGCTTAACTTTGGTAGATTTTTTTTAGTATCTGACGCTATTTTCGTGTAGATTAAAATTTTGTGTTTCCTAGTATTGTATATCGTGATGGTAAAAAATCATAGAGATACTAAATTCCATTTGCCAAAATGGTCAGTTTTAGTCGCATCGAGTCTTGTTGCGATAATTACAAGCATTAGTATTTTTAGCATAAAAAAATGGTCAGATAGAAGTTATAGATCTGAAATATTAGTAATAGAAATAGCTAGGCAATTGAACAGAATTAATGCTCTGGAATTGGAAGCAGTTGCAGAAAATAAAGTAGATGAGTCTAACCTCAAAGAGATAGAAAAAACTCGCGATAATATGACTGCAACAATAAATGCAATCACTCAAATCGATCCAAATCAAGAAAAGCTATATGAAATTCTCGGCTTGTACAAAAAATATAAAAAATTCCAGGATGAACAATTTAAATTAATTGCAGAAAGAAAGATAAAACAGTCAATTAAAATAGACAAAGAAGAGGTAGATCCAACATTTGAAAAAATTGTCGAGAAAATAGATTGTTTAAGCAAAGATTATAAACATCAAAAAGAACAAGCTGACTTCATATCTTACTTAGGGATTTTATCATCTTTAATTTTTGCAGCAGGATCCCTTGGTATTGTATTTTGGCGCTTTAATGCCTCATTGTTAATCCAAACCCAAAAACTAAATCAAGCACTTAGTGAATTACAACAAACACAAAGTCATTTAATTCAAACAGAAAAAATGGCGGGTTTAGGTCAAATGGTCGCTGGGGTAGCACATGAAATTAATAACCCAGCTACTTTTATCTATGGCAATATTAACTATACAAAAACCTATACTAGTCAACTCCTAGAATTAGTCGAACTTTATCAAAAAAATTATCCTGAGTCGAGTTCAGATATTCAGAATATGATTGAAAATATTGAACTGGATTTTTTGAAAGAAGATTTACCCAAGACCCTATCATCAATTCAAAATGGTTCGGAACGAATTCGTCAAATAGTTCTTTCTTTACGAAACTTTTCCCGCTTAGATGAAGCAGAAATAAAGGAAGTCGATCTTCATGCGGGGATAGACAGTACATTACTAATTCTCAGTACCAAATTTATTAAAGAAATTGAAATTATTTGCGATTATGGTGAATTACCACCAGTGGAGTGTTTAGCCGCACAAATAAACCAAGTCTTTATGAATATTCTGAGTAATGCTGCAGATGCTTTACTGGGTGATAAATCAATCTACTCTAAAAAAATTATTATTCATACTGCAAGAATTTCCTTTAACCATATTCAGATAAAAATTGTAGATAACGGTCCTGGTATGAAACAAGAAATTCTCAACAAGATATTCGACCCGTTTTTTACTACTAAACCAGTTGGGAAAGGAACTGGGTTGGGACTTTCGATATCTTATAAAATTATTGAAAAACATCAAGGTAAGATAGCAGTTGATTCTCAACTCAACAAAGGAACTGAGTTCACAATTACTTTACCAATTCGACACAATCAAGATTCTATTCGAGATATAACTCATGACATGGTAGTGAAGTTAACATAAAAAGTAAAATTGGCGTTGGTGAGTGCGTAATGCTTTTGATACAACTATCTACAAAAAATTACTATCTACAAAAAATTAATGTTTCAGTAATTTAATTTCTTGATTAGCATTCTCTATTCAGCAACGCCATAAAATTGCTTAAATCGTAATTCACTATAATTCACTGCACAGTAAATATAAACAATACACCTATGTGCGAAACGTTTGTTATTTTGATATCGAGTGTAGAGTAAAATTGTGGCTAATTCTGTCGATATGCTCAATATAAACTATTGAATATCAAAAACCTGTTATAGTCGTTTATGAGTATCGATGTATAGTATTTCTTCCTGTTTTCTCGAAGAATTTTTCTCTTACAAACTTAACTATCACAGGTTTTTGAATAAATTTTGACGAACTATTTTCGATAAGCGATCATCAGTAAAGAGTTCGAATGGTCTTTAAGAAAATGTTTGGAAATTTATAAATTTCGTGGTCCATTAACCTCTTGCATCTTCCCCAGACATAAGAGCCTATCAGAACTTGATAGATTCCTATCCCACATACCGATATTTACACTAGATGTCATTTTGTGAATCTTTTTGTAGCTCCTTGCAGTTCCAAAAGCCAAAAATTAGCCAAAATCCCAACATCCCCGAGGTCAATAATAAAATCGGAAATGCACCATATCTTGCTATTAACGGTGGTGCAGCTGCAGTAAATAAGCCGCCACCAAGTATTGGTTCAAATAGTAATTGTTTGTAAGCGAAACACTCAAATGCACCGGAACGATTATCTGGATCCACCATTCTTAATAACAATATACCGGTAGAAGTCACTCCCATTGACTGCCCCAGATCTCCCAATCCTCTTTCGTAAGGATAAAAAGGAATCAAACGTGGCGCGAGAAAAATGAAAACGAATATATTCCAAAGAATACCTGCCACTGACAAAATTAATATAGCCGGTAAGTTTTCTCCTAATGCAGTCAAAGAAATTGTGGCTAAAGCAGTGATAATTGTTATGTCTAGTGCTAATCCACCAATTCTCTCCATCAAAGGTCTGCTAATCATGTAGCTGCTACCAACACGCACCACAAGTAATTGGACTATAATTCCCCCGATCAAGGCAATGGGAAACAAAGGAACATAAGGCATCAATCTAAATCCTTCTCCCATCCCCCAGGTAAGTGACTCAATCAAAATTAATGATTGTTGTATCAACCAACCTACAGCAATTGCTAGTCCTACAAAACCAAAATTCAGGGATATTGGATCGATCAATAAATCCCGAAATAGATATTTTCTTGCTATTTCAATATCTGAATGACCTTCTACATTGATCTGATTTTCTTTACTTTGCTCGATATCTAAATCGATCTCTGTTTGGCGTTCTATCTGAATGCGTCCAGTACTTTTTCCCCAATTCATCAACCAAGTCCCAGCAACAATACCACCTACCAGTCCAATGGTGGCTAAGGTTAAGGATAAGTCTTTACCTGCAGGGAAATTCAATTGCTCAAAAGTCTGCGCCATACCTGCAGCGGTTCCATGTCCTCCTTCAAAACCCACCTCGATTAAGGCTGCAGCAATGGGAGGTAACTTAAAAACAGGTGTTAATACGGTGATACTGAGCAATAAACCAATGACATATTGTCCCCACCCTAAAGTTTGTCCAAAAGCTGCTTGGGGAGAAGCCTGACGCCAAATCATTCGCCAACCAGGTATTGATTGTCCCAGAAATAAGGTTGCAAATACTATGTTTATAAAAATACTGGGTGATTGACTCCATACAGTTCGAATTGCTTCGGGGAAAAGTCCATTCGCCCAAGGTGAAGCAGGATTATTGGCTGCAACAATTGCGCCTAAAACACTTGGACCTAATAATAAAGCAATTACGCCTGCGACCAAAGAACTTGGAATATAAAGCGATCGCAAAATTCTAATTCGCTGTCTAATGAAGCGCCCTACAAGAATTAATACAGCGATAAAAATATAAGCCCAGAAAACATCTATGAGTCTAAACATGTTATTTTGCTGTAATTACTGAGAAAGTAATTAAAATCTCTCCCAGGATAGTTTTATCTGCATATCTTTTCTATTTCTTATGAATGCAGATCGCAGATTATATATTATCTACCGCAAATCAGATGATATTTTCTGAAAATTAGTTTATATCCAAGATATTCCAAGGCTAAATATTCGCAGGTAATATAAATGAACCATCTTCACCTGGTTTAAAGTCAATAATCTCTGATACTGCGTCAATATTTAAAGCGCCATAAATATGAGGAAAAACTTCTTCTCCTTCGAGAGCTTCATAACGGATTTCTGGTTTGACTTTACTGGGAATGATGCAAAGAAGTTTTAAATTATGTTGATTTTTGAACAACCGATTGGCGACTTTAACTACTTGCGATCGAGTCGAACAATGGATAAAACCTTCCGACTCCAAGGTATCACCAAGATAAATACCAGTTGATTTTGCTTCTTCCCACACAGTGGATTGGGTAATGTGAAAAATTTGATTCATTTATATTTGATTCATTTATAGCGGATTGCAACTAAGTGAGGTACAGTTCAAAAACTGAAAGTCAGTTATAAAGC
>JGI1201J43222_100354_pt1 | contig 11537 bp, 6 predicted proteins | sample MastesBC008_FD_43222 | JGI IMG/M metagenome (IMG submission 43222) | reverse complement strand
TACCGGAGAATCTGTTGCAATGATTTATTGAATTGGTATAAGAATCACCTTAGTTGCGATTTTCTACCTTGAGAACTATTCTCTGGAGAAACTTTTGGTGTTAATGGTGGAATATTTACAGAGATATCCCTTAGTGCACCTCGATAGATTAATGCACCTACAGTATTCAACTTAAATCCCCAACCTTGAGGTAAATTTCCATCACCATCATTTTGTCCCAAGTCTACATAAATGCGTGGTGGAACAAAATATTTTGCATCATCTGCGCCGATCAATTCATCTACTTTTGTCATAATTTTATCGACAATCAAATCGAGTTCGGCATAACTGCTATAGTTTTGTTGTAAGGTCGATTGAGTAAAGGCGATAAATTCCCGCACTGATTTTACTTTCTGATCTATTTCTGTACTTGATTCTTGACTTATTCTGCTCAAAGAAGAATTGTCAAGACCCAATTGTCTTAAGATTAGAGGCTCTAAATATCCAAAAAGCTTCACTTGTGCTTCAATAATTTTGGTATCATTAACGTCTTGATGACGGGGTAACAAAGTACGGAAAGCACGACGCAATACTTGAGAAAGGGTAAAAGGTGGAAAAGGAATACTGTTAGGATCTACAGCAATTCCATTGTTTGTCATGAGTACATCCAAGGGTGGTAAATCAGGAGGTACAATTGGCATTGGAATATTAAAAGCTTTTAATTGTGGGTTTAAGCTTTTGCTACTGAGAATATTTTCTTGTCTGCCATTCTGTTGCTTCTGAATTTCCAGAATTTCTTTGGCTTTACCTTCATCCCCATCTAATATTGAAGTTAACCCTTTGAGATTAAAGGGATAAACGATAGTATTCAAACTGATATAAACAAATTCAGAGCAATAAGCTTTATTTTCAGGATTATTAAGGAATTCTACTGCGCTTTCATCACCTAGACTAGCTAAAGCACAATTTTTGAGCAATTCTTTGAGACTAGTCTTATTAAGAACGCGAGTGGGGTCTCCTCCATTAAAATTATTGCTGGAAAATTGAACGAAGGGATTCATTAGTCCCATCCAACAGATAATGCTATTGGTATATCCCCTCTGCAGATCTGGCGTCACAAATTTGGGAAAAACTAAGTGTTGTGCTACTGCAACAAACCCATTTTCTCCATATAAACCCTTATGGTAATCATCGGGTTCGTTAAAAGAGGCAAAAGCTTTGGCTCCACTTTCTCTAATAACAGGTACAATTACACCAGAGTGATGTCCCTCATTTTTGATGAAAATTTCCATCAAATTATGGATGTCATAATTACTCTGGGGAGGATGACGTAAATCGACGGCTTGACCGTAACGATCCTTATTGTATTGATAGGTGCAAACTAGCAAACCGTATCTATCGAGAAATTGAATGATATCTTGATGTCCAGAAACCGTTTTTCCTTCAAAGTTAGTAATCGTCTCCCCATCTGCAATCCCAATAAACCCTGGTACCCGAATAGTTTCTATATCTATTGAGGTTTCATCATCAACGACAACTTCTTTATGAAACAATCGTTTCATATCCTCTACAGGCTTTCCTTGCATGTCATCGGGACTTCGGATAGAGTTGAAAACTTCCAAATCCACATCTTCAGGAGAATACAAAGGTAAATCTGTAGAATTAAAAGTACTATTTATCGCGTTCATGTCGAATATTTATATGTAACATACTTTGTATTATGCAATTATTTACTCCAGAAAATAGTTAGTTTCAGAAGAATTTTATATTTGAGAAAATAAATAATTAATAAGTCTTAAACTTTCAGAGGTAAGAAACCAGAGTATTTCATCTCAATTGACTTTTATTATTGAGAATATAGACTCAATTGGAATATATTTAAAAGTTATTTTTATGGTTTTGTATTTTTATAGTTTTGGGCTACGGATTTACTTATCTTGTGAAACTATCAAGACTACATAGAATATAAAATCTTCTTATTGTTTTTTATCCTATTTTTGCAACACAATCTTATTTTGAGCGATCGACATCAATAGGTACAAAACCAGCCTCTTTAATTAATTCTTTACCTTCATCACTAAGAAATAAGTTGACATAAGCTTCACCAGCCTTTTGGGCTTGACCAGCATCTTTTTTAATAACCACAAAAATTTTCCGAGTAATGGGATAGGAACCATCACTAAAAGCTTTTATATTGGTGGAATAAAAGTTATCTTTACTTCTTGGGGAAATGTAACTGTAATTTTTATTTGTTGCAAGAGAGAGAAGCTTAATTTTTGCTTCCTTTTGGTTGACAACTTGTGAAGCTGTTGCATAACTAATTCCACAAGGACTTATAGATACCTTATGGACAGATTCAGTTGTGCTTTTCACTTCTTCAAAATCTGCAAACTCTTGCTCTGCTAACACATTTTCTTTAAAATAATCTACAGTTCCACCAGCCTTCAAATTACGACTAAAAATCTGAATATTACAATCTTTGTAATTAGAATTTAATTCTTGCCAGTTATTGATTTCCCCAGTAAAAATTTTCCGTAATTCAGATATAGTCAATTCCCCAACAGCTAACCCGGAATTGACATAAACAGCAATTCCATCAATTGCTATCGGTCTAAATTCCATTTCAAATCCTTTTTCTTTAGCCAGTTGGATCTCAAATTCTTTGACAGGTCGAGAAGACTCAGAAAAATCTATTTCTCCATCGATAAGCATTTGAATTCCTGTACCTGAGCCTGGATTATATTTTTTCGACTTTACATATTCTAAATTAAAATTCGGGTGTGCTTTTTTGACTGTAGAAATTATTTTATCAGTGCGCAGCGATGCAAAAGTTGTAGAGCCACCATACTTAAAATTACCTTTCGGAACATTTGGCACTTCAGCCATTTTTCTAGGATGATGTCTCCTGTAAATAAAAGATACAGTGAATAAAATAACAACTACTATAAAAGTAAAAAAATTTAAGTATTTCTGTTTTCTATACTTACGTTTATTTAGTTCTTTACTAACCCAGTCTTGATTGAAAACAATCTCATAAATACCATTCCCAACTACTAGATTTCCCCTCTGATTAACTACCAATCCCAATTTAATCAGCTCTTGCTGCTCAAGGCTATTATTTGTTTTTATCCTTGGTCGCTGTTGCAAAATTTGGCGATAAATTTTTAGTAAATTATTAGTGTTTTTGCTTTTTAATAGTTTTTCACGTATTGTTCTTAGATGTCCCTGCTTATCTTGATGCCAATCCTTAATTATAAATTCATCAACTATTCTAGCTATCCAGCCAGCTTTATCCTCAATCTGCTTCTTGGGAAGTTTATCATCAAGAATGCACTGGAAAATTTTCTGGGTAAGAGCAGGCTCCGCTCTAGTTATATCAGCCGACAATACTCTTCTGATTATAGGTAAGGGATTGTCAAGCTTCCGGAGCAAATTTTCTGCCAATTTAATGGTTTTCCGATCTGCTTGTGTTAAAGTCCCGCGTTTGTCTGCGATCGAACTAGCGATCAAAAACTTATACTCCTTAAGACTAAAATCATCTTTTGGAACTAAGCCTTTATCTTTCAACCACTTCAATCCATAACTAAGTTCTTCTCCATGTAATAGCAGCGAATCATCTTGAGTTTCTAGCCAAGCTCTCAAGGATTCTGCATAAGGTCGAAGCTTATTAAATTCTTGTTTGACCCAATCTTGGTTAAAAACTTCTTTATATATTTGGTTATATACCTGTAATTTCCCTTCGCATTTGACTACTAATCCTGTAAGCCGTAAATTCATCTCTAAATCATAATCATCAGTGCTTGCTCTGCCTGCTTGTAAAATAGAATCATATAATTTTAGCTTCTGGTTTATCTTAGTTTTATCCTTCAAAAGGCGATCGCGAATTGTCTTTAAATGAACTGGTTCATCCTGTGATTCCCAATTTTCAATAATATGCAGCTTGACTATATTTTCAACACTCTGCGCTTCGGCTGCAACAATAATCTTAGATTGATAATCAAGGACTAATTTACAAAGTTTTTGGGTTAGAAAGGGTTGTCCACCCGTCCATCTTAATATTTCTTTAATAACTTTTTGAGGATTTTTTACTTTGCCTTCTAATCCCTTAGCTAACAATTGAGATTCCTCTAACTGAAAACCATTCAATATAATGGTTCTACCAATATTAAAGGGAGTTCGTTTTTTATCCCGAATCAATTCTGATGGGTTTGCTACACCAATAAGGGCAAAGGTTAAACGATGATATTCTGGTCTATAAGTTCTGCGGTTATAGCAACTCCTAATAAAAATAAAAAAATCATCTGTTTTAAAATCTAAGCTAAAAACACTATCAATTTCATCTATAAAAATGACAATATGCTGGCTTATCTGTACAAGCAAAACTTCTTCAATAAAGTCAATAAATCGCTGCATAATAGATAACATCTCATGCTTTCGCCACCAAAGTGGTAGCTCAAACTTTAAGTTAAAACTTTTAGCCAGACTTTGGATGATGTTTGCATACCACTGCTCTGTAGTAACATTTTGGGTTCCAAATACAGATAGATCGATTACAACACAAGCAACATCCTCTGCTTCTAATTTTTTTCGTGTTCGTACCTCCAAGCTAGATTTACCCATTTGACGAGAACCCAGCACATAACAATAATCGCCAGCTTTTAATGCTTCATAGAATTCTCGATCAGCTTGTCTTGATACATAACTAGGAGCATCGGGAGGTAGAGTTGCCCCAGCTTGATAATATTCTTGTGTTTTTTTTATTGATTTTTGCATCTTTTGAAAGTACTCAAAACCACAACTGTCTGAAAAATCAACTTTGTCAAAAAACTGCTAACACAAAGAGTAGATTCAGGGCAAACAGATCTTACTAAGATGAACCTTAAAATAACTGTGGTATAATTGGCAGTTGGGCTTTACATTATTACCCTCTATTTTGACTATTCCCATACTATGTAACTTAAACGCTTGTACTGGATCTAATTGAACCCAATCGTTTTTGAGTACTACATCTTGGAAAGCCGCTGCCAACTTGGGATTTTCTTCGAGTTCTCCTAAATGTTGGCGTAGATAGTTACTATAAATACCAGCTTCTGTGGGAGCTTGTTGCAACAGTTGTTCTAGAGTTACATTTGAATACTTCATGTAATCAAGAGCTAACTGCACTAAATATGGATGTCCTCCTACTAAATTAACTAGTTTATTAACCTGAACATCACTCCAATCCAGTTTATGCTTATGTGCTAAATCTTTTACTTGTTCATGGTTCAACTCCGGTAACTCAACAATTTTACCCACATTAGCCAGAGGTGAGGAATTTATATCCATTGAACTGTAAATATCTGTTGCGTGTACGATAATCAGGCGAAGTTTTTGCCAAGTTTCACTATCGCGATTACCGCGACGGGCTTGCTCGTGCCAACCTCGGAGCAGTACACAGAAATCATTCGCTATTGTAGAATGCTCAAAAACCAAATCCACGTCATCCAAAGCAAGAACCAAAGGGCTGTTGATTTCTTTTAACAGATAATCCTGCAAATAAATTGTGGTATTGTAATTACATCCAAAAAGATCGTTCCAATAATCATCTAGCTTGTTAGGCAACCTTAACTTATTGCTTATAACAGCACAAAACCATTTGGAAAACTTATCTAGTTCAGTGAATATCTTACTATCTGCCAGTTTAAAACTTAAAGTTTCCGTTTCATAACCAATACTTTTGGAATATTGAATAATTCGATCCATTAGCGATGTTTTACCCATATGCTGGGGTGCTTTGATTCGCAGTAGAGCTCCTGGTTTTGCTATCTCCTCATAACAATAACTCTCAATTGGAGGGCGTTCTACATAAAAGGCAGAATCTATACTAACTGGAGAAGTGAAAGATTGCTGTTCGTTATTCTCAACACCCAGATTCAACAGTTCACAATTGACTAATCCAGGTTTGTATTTCGCAAATAAATTGATCAACACAGGACGTTGTGAGTACTGTTGACCAGGAAAATTTTTTAGTTCAAATACTTTGCAAATTCTTTGAACATGTTTTCTAACAGATACTTCTGTTATGTTTTTAGATTTGGCGATCGCTTTATCTGTCTTACCAGATAATATTTCCTGCAATACCTCTTTCTGTCGATGTGTCAACCCCTCAAATGCTTTGTCAAATTTTAGTTTATCCATTATGTATCCTATTATATACAAAAGTCACAATGTGATATTAAATTAGATCGGAAATATCATTATTTCTTTCCTTGAAATGCTATGCATTAGTCAAATATTTCTTAACATCGCTGTAAGTAAGTTAGAGAAAGGGTCGCAAAAGGAAGGAAGAACCAGGATATTGACAAAACTAGATAAAATCTACCCAATTCAAAGGCAAATAAAGTGATAAGGGTAAACTTAGAAGTTGTCCTTGATTAATTCCCAGATTGTGGCGATATCATGCAAGAGTCGTAGTCCTCGCTAAATCGTTCTTACACCAGGTTCTTCATAATTACATCTTTAAGACTACCTGTATCTTTTGTCAAACTCTGTGGAATAAGATTTAACCCTTGGGGAAGACCTGCTCAAAATATTTATTTTTTTAGTGCCGCTAGAATTATTTTCACTCAAAAAAGGGTAATCAATACGTGTTCGGCATGATTTCACAAAAAATATAGTCACAGTGTGATAGCATTCCACATATCAACATCAAGTCTGAAGTCTTGCTAAGTCACTTTGTGACCTGAGGTGGATATTTAATATGTGTATCTTGTGATAAAACTGAAAAAATCTAAAACCACTATTTTGTAAAAGTTTTTTGTACGCACCTTGCGGACAAAAATCTGCCATGTTGTTGCTTATGGTAGAGTCACAACTTTTCTCCCTACTGGTATTGACAATTAACAAAGGAAAATCACAATGTTTGAAATTAAAGTTATCTCTAAACTATTGCCAAATATATCAAACCCTAACTCTAACCTTGATTGAAGACATATGAATAACCTTCAAAATCTTTATACAGCAGAGGTGATGAATTTGTGGACAATTCATCTATCACAAAGATAGTTTGCTCAAAAATGCTAAACCCACCTATAAAAGAGAAAAAAAGCACTAATTTAAATTAATCTTCAGCTATACGAGGTGACTAGTTATATTGCTGAAAATTATTAACAACCTAACACAAAGTATTTCTTCAGAAAAGATTAGTAATTAACGGCTAATGTGAATGAGATTCAGCCTTGTAATATCAAGTATTTCAAGAATCGGCTTAAATCACGTTTGTGATTATTCTCACGAATTTACGTTATCAGGAAAGGCAGAAGTTCGACGGCAGAAGGCAGAAGGACTATGCCGTAGAGCTTCTGGCGACCGGAGGGAGCAAGGGTTTAAGACCCCCACCAAATTTATTTTGGTGGCTTGCAATTGGTAGCGGGTCGGAAGCCCCTACCAATTGCTCCCTTCTGCCCTCTGCCTCCTGCCTTCTGCCTTCTTCACTAAACTTTATGGTAAACGTTGGCATGCAGAAATAGATTTAAGCATTCCACCCTCAAGGGCATGATTCAGCTTACGGTTTATAGAGTAAAGGAAAGCACAAACGATAAGATGGGTAATTTTCAGGGTGGAGAGATTAAAACTCTCAAGGGGCATAACTCTGATGTTAATAGTGTAGCATTCAGTCCTGACGGTAACATCATTGCCTCTGCTAGTACAGACGGCACTATAAAGTTGTGGAATTTGCAGGGGGAAGAGATTAAAACCCTGTTAGGGCATGAAGGATCGGTCTGGAGCGTAGCATTTAGCCCCAATAGCACCATCATTACTGCCAGTTGGGACAGTACTATTAAGCTATGGGACCTTCAGGGAAATGAGATTAACACTATTCATAATGGGTATAGTTCTATGGTCTTTAGTGTGGTATTTAGCCCTGACGGCAAAACCATCGCTTCTGGTCATGCGGATGGAACGATTAAGCTTTGGAACTTACAGGGATACGTAATTAAGAACCTCGAAGGACATGGCTCTGTGGTCTTTAACGTAGCATTTAGCCCCGACAGTAAAATCATCGCTACTGCTAGTTGGGACAATACTATTAAGCTGTGGAATTTGCAGACACAGGAGATTAAAACCCTAAAGGGGCATACTGGATCTGTGTGGGACGTGGTATTTAATTACAGTGGTAACATTATCGCCACTGCTAGTTACGATAAAACTATAAAGCTTTGGAATTTACAGGGTCATACGATTAAGACCCTCGAAGGACACACTAATAGGGTTAATAGTGTAGCATTTAGCCCCGACAATAACATAGCTTCTGGCAGTAGCGATAACACCGTGAAGCTATGGAATTTACAGGGTCACTTAATTAAAACTCTTAAAGGACACTATTCTGACGTCAATAGCATAGCATTCAGTCCTGACGGTAACACTATCGCCTCTGCTAGTACAGACAGTACTATAAAGCTATGGAATAATTGGTAGTTTTGTAGATGGGATAAAACGGGTTGTGTTGCAAAAATAGGATTAAAAAAAACCCTTATTTGTTACTAGGAAATTGGACTTGACACAAAAAAAGGGGCGTTGCATCAACACGGAATGATTTAAATATATACAAAAAATTCCCCCTTATTTATCAATAGTTTCAGCTTATACAAATTTGGTTTCCCAACCGCAAATATGCAACGCCAAAAATGGAACAGAATTACAGTTGAATTTCTGCTGTTAACACGGAAGGATCCTCTGTACGCTCGATATGAAATCCTAGTTTTTTACAAACATGTTGCATCGCCGTATTTTCAGCCAGAATTTCGGCGCTGATTTTCTTCAGGTGTTCGTCGCGTCCAATTTGCAAAAGTTGTTGTAACAACTCACTTCCGAGTCCCTGACATTGATGGCGATCGCTAATTATGAGAGCAAATTCTGCTTCTCGTTTTCCATTGAGTTTACTCAATCTACCTACAGCCAAAATTTCATGCTGTTGGGTGTGGGGATTTTTGTAATCTGCGACTAAAGCTATTTGTCGGTCGTAGTCAATGAAACATAAACGTGTGAGGCGCTCGTGAGCAATTCTTCGACTTAGTTTAATCAGGTGAAAATAGCGAAAATAAACACTTTCCTCGGAAATTGTGTGATGAAACTTAATTATCAATGGTTCATCTTCAGGACGAATCGGACGAATTTTTACTTTAGTACCATTACGCATTTCCCAAGTATAAATATACTGATTAGGATAGGGACGAATTGCTAGTTTTGGTAGTTGAGTTTCTTTGCTCGATGATTTTTGTAGTACCACCCGAGCATCAAGGGCTAGTAAGGAGTCCCCATTAGCTTGTGCTAACAAAGGATTAATATCAATTTCCTTAATCCAAGATTGTTCTACTACTAATTGACTGAAGCGGACTATTAGCTGTTCTAATGCGGCTAAGTCAACCGATTCTTTACCTCTCACTCCTTGCAAAGCTTTGTATATCCGCGTTTGCTCCATCATTCGACGCGCCAATGTGGTATTTAGGGGAGGTAAACCCAAGGCTCGGTCTTGAAATACTTCTACTAATTCACCACCACAACCAAACAAGAGAACGGGACCGAATTGGGGGTCAATACTACTACCCAAAATTAATTCATAACCGTTTTTCAAATTTATCATCGGTTGAACGGTAACCCCTGCAAAGTGATTTGCTCCCACTTTTTCTGCAACAGAAGACTCAATTGCTTGGTATGCCGTTCTAACTTCATCAGATGTGTGTAAATTTAAACGTACGCCACCAACATCAGTTTTATGGGTAATGGTTTCAGAAAATAGTTTTAATACAACCGGATAGCCAATTTCTTCTGCAACTCTGACAGCTTCCTCTACACCTATAGCAATTCGCGTAGTAACAGTGGGAATACCGTAGGCTCCAAGCAATTCTTTTGACTCGGCTTCGGTAAGTAAAGTTCTTCCAGCTTCGCGGGCTGTATTAATAATTTTGTCCACTAGGGCGCGATCGGGAATATCGGTATCCGCATTATCGGGAAGTACTGGAGTTTCGTAGAGCGATCGCAAATTGTAGCTATAATGCCACATATAATTAAACATTCGCGCCGCTGTATCGGGATAGGGAAAAGTGGGAATAGAGGCTTTGTTGAGAAGTTCCGATCCCGTTTCCACTGCAATATCTCCCATCCAACTAGCTAGCACTGGTTTACCCAGGTGAGCATAATTTTGTAATAGCTGAGCGGTTTGGGTCGGATCGGTCATGGCTTGGGGTGTGAGAATTACCAGCAAACCATCACTTGCAGAGTCTTTGGCTGCAATTTCTAAGGCGCTTGCATAACGACTTGGTTGAGCGTCCCCTAACAAATCAATCGGATTATTATAACTACCATTGGCAGGTAACAACTGCTTGAGATTATTTTTTGTATCTTCAGATAGTTGCGCTAACTCACCTCCACCGGTATTTAAAGCATCGGTAGCAATAACTCCCGGACCTCCTGCATTTGTAAGAATTGTTAGTCGTTTGCCTTTCGGGCGGGGTTGTTTAGCTAAAATTTCTGCCATGTCGAATAGTTCTGAGATGCTATCGACCCTTAAGACCCCACAGCGTCGTAATGCAGCATCTAATACTGCGTCACTTCCCATTAATGCTCCAGTGTGGGAAGCTGCTGCTTTTGCTGCTGCAGCCGTGCGCCCTGATTTTATGAGAATAATTGGTTTTGTTAGAGCTACTTCCCTCGCCGCAGAAAGGAAAGATCGAGCATCACCAATTGCTTCCATGTAAATCACTATACTTTCAGTATTAGGGTCATCACCGAGATAATAAATCAGGTCGCCCCAACCAACATCAAGCATGGAACCAATGGAGATAAAAGCGCTGAAACCCACATGTTCTCTGAAACTCCAGTCAAGAATTGCCGTACAAAGTGCCCCACTTTGACTAATAAATCCGACTTTTCCCGGAAGAGCCATACTGCTAGCAAAAGTAGCATTGACGTTAGTATGGGGATTCATGATACCCAAACAATTGGGACCAATCAAGCGCATACTTCCCCGGCGTAATTGCTGGAGTATTTGTCTTTCTAGTTCTACTCCAGCCTCACCTGTCTCTTTAAAACCTGCTGAAAGTGTTATCGCACCCTTTACTCCTGCATCGATACACTCGCCAATAATCCCTGGGACCGTATGAGCTGGTGTCGCTATAATTGCCAAATCTATGGATTCGGGTAAATCTGAAATTTTTGGGTAAGCCTTTATACCTAGAACGCTGTTGCGTTTAGGATTAATCGGAAAAACTGTCCCCCCAAAAGGATTACGAATCAAATTCCACAGTAGAGTTCGTCCAACACTACCTTCTTTTTCTGTTGCGCCGATAACTGCAATATTCTTAGGTGCAAAAATAGCATCTAGTGGATGATATTCAGAACGCAAAATATCGTAAGCACGGTCGGTAGCATTGGTAAGGCTTTGTGGCATAAATTACTCCTCACTGAAACCATTCTTTCTAGTCAATTAATCTTTATCAGCTAATATTTCAGTTAATCCTTCTATTTGGGAAACGCATACTTATACCAATTTGGAAAAATAATGAGACAGATAGATTTCT
>JGI1201J43222_100345_pt1 | contig 11592 bp, 9 predicted proteins | sample MastesBC008_FD_43222 | JGI IMG/M metagenome (IMG submission 43222) | reverse complement strand
CTGACTCCTGACTTCTAACTCCTGACTTCTAATAAATATGAAATATGTTGATGAATTTCGCGACAATTATAAATGTGAAGCCTTATTGTGGCAAATAGGAAAACTATCTCACATGATAGGTAGACCCCTAAAAATTATGGAAGTCTGTGGGGGTCACACTCATTCGATTTTTAAATATGGAATTGAGGAGATTTTACCAAATACAATTGAATTAATTCACGGTCCTGGTTGTCCGGTATGTGTAATGCCGAAAGGTAGATTAGATGATGTTATTTCTATTGCTGAAAATTCTAATGTTATCTTAACAACTTTTGGCGATGCCATGCGAGTGCCTGGTTCTAAAAATAGTTTGCTACAAGCGAGAGCGAAGGGTGCAGATATTCGTATGGTTTACTCACCCTTAGATTGTCTGCAAATTGCTAAAGATAATCCCGATAAAGAAGTAGTATTTTTCTGCATTGGTTTTGAAACTACTGCTCCTAGTACTGCTTTAACTATTTTGCAAGCAGCAGCGGAACATATTCCAAATTTTAGTATGTTTTGCAATCACGTACTTGTGATTCCTGCTCTAAAAGCATTACTAAATAACCCTGACTTACAGCTCGATGGTTTTATTGGACCCGGTCATGTGAGTATGGTTATAGGAACTCAACCGTATGAATTTATTCCCCAGAAATATCACAAGCCAGTTGTAGTTTCCGGTTTTGAACCTGTAGATATTCTCCAGTCAATTTGGATGTTGTTGTGGCAATTTTTAGAAAAACGTTGTGAGGTTGAAAACCAATATAACCGTCTAGTAACAGAAACTGGAAATCATCAAGCTTTAGAAGCAATTAATCGAGTATTTGAAGTTCGAGAAACTTTTGAATGGCGAGGTTTAGGTGAAATACCTCATTCTGGGTTAAAAATTCGTTCCGAATACGATCAATTCGACGCCGAACAAAAATTTACTATTCCCTATTTTACAGTTGCTGACCATAAAGCTTGTCAATGTGGGGAAATCCTTAAGGGAGTATTAAAACCTTGGGAGTGTAAAGTTTTTGGAACTGCTTGCACTCCAGAAAACCCAATTGGTGCTTGTATGGTTTCTTCCGAAGGTGCTTGTGCAGCTTATTACAAATATGGGCGATTATCTCAAATTCGTAATGCTGATCGCTCCATTCCGGAAAAATTAATCAAATAAAATAAATTTAAGTTAAAAAAATCGCTGAAAAATCTTCCTACTTATCTTAATAAGAACTATTATTTGAGGATTTATTATGCCATTTGTTACAGTTCAAATTGCTAAAGGTCACTCCATTGAAAAGAAGCGAGAATTAGCAAAAGCAATTACTGACACTTTGGTTGCGACTATGGGTACAAAGCCTGAATGGGTAACCGTTCACATTGATGAGTTTGAACGAGATAATTGGGCTGTTGGCGGTACGCTCCACTCGGATAAACACAAAGGTAGACACCTTGAAAAAGGTGTTTAATTGGAAAAGGTGTTTAGAACTAATCAAAATATTAACTGTAAAATATTTTAAATTTGAGGTGCATTAGTTTTTAAATTAATGTACCTTGAAAACCTAAAATTATAGCAAATGCAATTACGGGCTGCTAACTTAAAAGATATTGAATTTATTCTTAAGCAAGAAAACCGAGATGAATTCATTAACTTTGTTTTTTAATGGACCAAGGAAGAATATACACGAAACTTAAATCATCCTGACAAGCAATATTTCATCATTGAAAATAGTTCTGCCGAAACAAAAGGTTATGCTATTATATCTGGTTTAACATCTTCTAATAGTTTTATTGAATTAACTCGAATTATTATTACTGAGCCAGGAAAAGGATATGGGAAAAAAGCATTAATACTCATACTAAAAAAATATTTGAAGAGCACAAAGCCCATAGCTTATATTTGGACATAATTGAAACAACCAGCGTGCTATAAATATTTATCAATCTCTTGGTTTTAAGGAAGAAGGAATATTACGGGAATCTGTAAAGTGAGAGAATTAATATGATTCATTAGTACTGTTCTCAATGCTAGGAAATGAATATTTTCTAATTTACAAATGATTAAAATAAGTCATAAGTTGTAAGCGGTCAAAATCAAAGTCATTAAAAAAACAAATTAATCCTATTAAGTAGTTTTACTCTGTATTTAAGAACAGGAAATTAATATGAAAATAACTTCACATAATGCATCACATAATTCGTTATTTCAAAATATAGAAAGAGTCCGCCGTCGCCGAGGTAAAGTACGCGAGCGTAACATCACCCTCGCACATGGTAGTGGTGGGAAAGCCATGCAAGATTTAATTGATGATATTTTTGTTGATACTTTTGATAATCCGATTCTTTCCCAGTTAGAAGACCAAGCAAGTTTTAATATCGCAAGTTTAATGGAACATGGGGATAAACTGGCTCTTACCACTGATTCCTATGTTGTAGATCCTTTATTTTTTCCTGGCTCTGATATTGGGGAGTTAGCTATTAATGGAACTGTTAACGATTTAGCTGTTAGTGGTGCTAAACCCTTATATCTTACTTGCAGCGTTATTTTAGAAGAAGGATTTTCTGTAGAAACTTTACGACGTGTCGCCACAAGTATGAAAAGTGCGGCAAAAAAAGCAGGCGTTCAAATAGTTACTGGTGATACTAAAGTTGTCCACCGTGGTGCGGCAGATAAACTATTTATCAATACCACCGGAATCGGCATAATTCGCCCTGATGTTTGTATCTCTGCCAACAATATTCAACCTGGAGATGCGGTAATTATTAATGGTGAACTAGGGAATCATGGTGCTGCTATTTTAATTGCCCGTGGGGAGTTAGCTCTAGAAACTGATATTGAAAGTGACTGTCAACCACTACATGATTTAGTCAAAACAATCCTTGATATTTGTCCTGAAGTTCGTGCAATGCGGGATGCTACTCGGGGTGGTTTAGCAACGGTTGTAAACGAATTTGCTCTGAGTTCTAATGTGGGAATTCGCTTAAAGGAAGAATGTATTCCCGTATGTGAAGAAGTCAAAGGTGTTTGCGAAATTCTTGGTTTAGACCCCTTATATCTTGCAAATGAAGGTAAATTAGTAGTCGTCGTCGGATCTAAAAATGCCGAAACTGTTTTAGCTGCAATGCACTCCCACCCCTTCGGGAAAAATGCTCGGATTATTGGCGAAGTCATTTCCTCACCGACCGGTGTAGTCCTATTAAAAACTAGTTTCGGTAGCGATCGCATACTGGATATGCTTGTTGGCGAGCAACTACCGAGAATTTGTTAATTGTTAATTGTTAATTGTTAATTGTTAATTGTTAATAGGTAATTGGTAATGGGTAATGAGTAATGAGAATTACTTAATAATTACCAGTCACCAATCTCCAATCCTTGGTCCCTAATACCCATATGCCGCAAGGCGGCGGGCGGGCTATCCCCAGTCGCTAATCGCTAATCCCTAATAATGCACGAACTTGGAATCACTAAAAACATTGTGGCTATTGTCACAGAACACGCTCAAGGAAAGAAAGTAAATCGCGTGTTATTAGAAATTGGTCAACTTTCAGCAATTATGCCTGAATCTGTACGATTTTGCTTTGATGTGGTGTCTCAAGGTACTGTTTTAGCCTCAGCTAAACTGGAGATTTTAGAAACTCCCGGTGTAGGACACTGTTGTGAATGTGGAGCGGAATTTACTTTAGAGCAATATGTTTTTAGATGTAATTGTGGAAGCTCAAAAATAGACGTAGTTGCCGGTGAAGAATTAAAAATTAAAGAAATAGAAGTGGAGGAAATATGTGTGTAACTTGTGGCTGTTCTGATAATGGAAATACAAAAATAACCGATCTCCACAAAGGTGAAGTAGAGACAATTCATTCTCATACTTTAAGTGATGGTACAGTCATTACCCATTCTCACAGCCACGAGTACCATGCCAAACCAGCTTCAGAAATTCATGCTCAGCAGCATGGTACAACTATATCTTTAGAAAAAAATATTCTGGCTAAGAATAATTCAATTGCAGCCCAAAATCGCAGATGGCTCAATCACAGAGGTATCCTAGCATTAAACTTAATGAGTTCTCCTGGTGCGGGGAAAACTACCCTTTTAACTCGTACTATTAATGATTTAAAACAACATTTGAGTATTAGTGTGATTGAAGGGGATCAAGAAACCTTCAATGATGCAAAAAAAATTCAAGAAACTGGTTGTCCTGTAATACAAGTCAATACGGGAACAGGTTGCCATCTAGATGCGACAATGATACAGAAGGGTTTGCAAAAACTCCAACCGCCCAATAATTCCTTAGTGGCGATCGAAAATGTAGGAAATTTAGTTTGTCCTGCTTTATTTGATTTAGGAGAGAACTTCAAAGTTACCATACTTTCTGTAACTGAAGGAGAAGACAAACCAATCAAATATCCCCATATTTTTCGTAGCAGCCAAGTTATGATTGTTACGAAAATTGACTTAATCCCATATCTACAATTTAACCTGGAAAGTTGTATAGAATACGCACGTCAAATCAACCCACAAATTAAAATATTTCAGTTGTCAGCATATACTGGCAATGGTTTAGAAAGTTGGTATAATTGGATTGTTAAAAATGCTACTAATAAACGTTCAGCTTAAAACTTAAAAAATTGAAAACTTGAAAAATTGAAAACTTGAATTTTTAATTCAAGTCAAATTATATGTAAATGCGATTGGAATTTAATTAATGATTTCATCGCAAATTATTTTTGCTCTGTAATATATTTCAATTCAATCTCAATTTAATTGCTACATACTAGGAGGCAAATACATATGCTGTAAAGCATTACATTTACCTATCCTTCAGTTTGGTGTGTTGCATCTAAAGATTAGGCGACAGCTTAAATAGTTTTAAATCAGAGTTTTAAGTTAGATTTCTTGACACTTAAGATTTCTATAAACGATTCCCTATTATTTATCAATAATTTCTTAATTACTCCTTATTCTCTTCTTTATCGCCTAACAGCGAAATCTTATTACGAGAATAATATAATTGCATGTGTTTGCAACGGTTGAGTTTGGTTCTTATTTGCTAACATTTTTTAGCTATAAACATGGTGCCTAAAAATAATAAATCTTCCCGACCAAATAAACGTTACAGATACGTTGCTTTCTTCGGTCTTGCATTGGTAGTTCCAGGTTTAGTTCTTCCTTTAAGTTTATTTATTAGTCGAATTGGTAATTTTTCTTTATCATTAAATGAATTAGAAGTACCTAAGACTTTAAACGTTAATAATTATATTAAAAAGCCACTTGCATTAGAGCAATTTTGCGATAAATACGAAACTGTCGGGAGGAATTTTGAGCCCGATAACGATAAAACATCAGTTGCAGCAGAAATAACCTTCAAAAGTACTGATTACCCCGATACTTTGACTTTGACAGCTGCACCTTTCCCAAATATCCATGAGCGAGCGCAAAAAGCTAAAGTTCCGGTAGTCATGTATCATGACATCCTACCGAAGAAGGAAGTATTTTTTGACGTTACCCCTAAAGAATTAGAAGCGGATTTTGAACTAATTAAATCAGAAGGGTTAACCCCCATTAGCTTACATCAACTAATTACTCATTTACGTACTGGAAATCCCTTACCAGAAAAACCGATTCTATTAACCTTTGATGATGGTTATGGGGGTCACTACGAGTATGTTTATCCTTTATTGCAAAAATATAACTATCCAGCTGTATTTTCTGTTTACACCAAAAATATGGGGATCGATACAGGTCGTTCCCATGTAACTTGGGAGCAATTAAAAATAATGTCAAAGTCTCCATTAGTTACAATCTCCAGTCACAGTAAAACCCACCCTCAAGACTTGACAAAGATGTCTGATGAGGAACTCCAGGAAGAAATCGTAGAGTCTAAAAATATTCTGGAAAGGGAATTAGGGGAATCTATTGATTACTTTACTTATCCAGCCGGGAAGCACAATGATAGAGTAAAAGAGCTTGTTAAAGAAGCCAGGTATGTAGCTGCATTAGCAATGGATGACAATAAGGAAATATTTGCTGGTGAGTCTAAAGACTTATTTGCAATCGGTCGTTTTGGTCAGTCTAGTTTAGAGGAAATTGTTAAGCAAGCTTCAGGTGGTCCATCATTACCAAAGTGTGGTTTCGACTTCCAAGCAACAATCCACAAAGAAAAAGTTAGAATTGGTAGAACTCCCCTAATCTTAATTTCTGGCGGTAAACCTGAAACTATTCATGCTGATACTCGCTATCAGGTTCCAGACATTATCAAAAATACAGGTGCTGTTGCTGCAGTAGATGGTGGTTTCTTCTCTCTTAAATACCTCAACTCCAATGTGATGATTGGACCAGTTTTAAGCCAACGAGGTGAAGGTTTTATTCCTGGGAATCCTGGAGAAATTCCCAAATTAACAGGTCGTCCTCTAGTTTTGATTAACAACAAAATGGCAAAATTTGTGTTTTTTAATTCCGAGAAACATAACACCTTGGAAGGGATACAATCGGAACTAAATTCTGTTAATGATGCTTTTGTCGCTGCTGCTTGGTTAGTCAAAAACGGAGAACCTCAACCTAGAGAAACATTTGGTGACCTTTATGGTTTTGACGCAATACGTTTCCGGGCTTTTTGGGGTATTAATCAAAATGGACAACCAACTATTGGAGTTAGTGCAAAACCAATTGATTCAGTAAGACTAGGAAAAGTATTAGCTGAAGCTGGTTTACAAGAAGCAGTGATGTTGGACTCTGGTGCAAGTACTTCCTTAGCTTATAAGGGTGAATCGCTGGTGGGATACAAACCCCGTCCAGTTCCTCATGTAGTTGCTTTATTTCCAGCTAATACTCCTATTGAGTCTTCAGAAACGGATGAAAATTTAAGTAAACAAGAAGATAATGGGAAACAAAAAGCAGGGAACAGGTAGACATCACCTTTTTCCTGGTCCCTAATAAATAAAAATATTGGGTTTAAGTCCCCCACAAGCGTTGATGGTAAATGTTGGTGGGGGTTTTCAAAGCCCCATCACACGCATTCACTGTTCCGTTTTTGTTTATTTATTTTGTTTATACAGCACTTTGCAAGTAAATGAGGTACATTTCCCCTGTTCCCTACATTATAAAAAATATGTGTACTTCACTTAAATGAAATCAGTTGTATGTAAAAATCGTGGAACTTTTTAATTTAATTTTTAGTTAATATTTTACTAGTTCATTAAAAGCTCTACAATATCGGTTCTTACCTACGGTACGCTTACGCGTTCATCTTTGATGCGGCTAACACGAATGATTTAGGATTGCTATACAAGTAATATCAATATAAAAGCTAATTCTTATTTATGTTTTAATTGAAAAAAATTTGTGATTCCTTCTTTGTCTAATTTTTATTTAAATTCTTATACTACTTATAGTAAAATTAAATGTATTTACCTTTGTGCTTTTTTTGCTCAGTTTTAGTCTGTAACTAAGCCCGTCAGTACGACAAAGCAGTCAAAAATGTCACATAGTTTTAACATTAACTTTTGATATTATTAAAACAATCAATTATTTTAATTCTTTATTGTCGTTTTATTACGTCCACACTTTTCAGAATCTATTTGATAGTTAATATTTGGGGAAATTGTTTTAAATTTTACGATACTTAAATTAATACATCTTAATTGCAAGGTATTACATTTAACAACTTAATCCTAGCTAAATTGAATCAGTATAAAAAAATGACAGAAGATTAGATTTTTTAGTCATCTGATGGATGTATATTGTTACTAAATGTTCCCTACCTTAAATTTTTAAATATCTGCATGTTTCAAATAGTTGATATTACTAGAACTCCTTCGTCTGAGCGCATGATTGAACTTTGGGGAAAGCGTTACACAGTTGACATATCTTCTCTCTCCCAAAATCCTAAATTCTATGGAGAATTGATAAATGCAGCTTCGCCGGAATCTCGATCTCTAACAGCTGCTAAATTATTGAATAATTCCTTAGATCGCACAACCAATCAGATTGCCACTCAAGCACAATCTCTATACGACTATATCCCCGAGATTATTGGTGAATTTCATATGGGGCAGCGAATTACTGAATTCGCGTTTCAAATTTATCAAAGATTATTAGAGTCCTATCAACAGCAGTATGGAGTTGTTGTCAACACTACAAAAAATCTAAAAGCAACAATCAATGACTCTGATCAATTTAATCTTACCTTATCTACAATCCCAAAAGTAGAAGATTTAGCAAATCAATTAGAAGCTTTGCTGTTTAAATATCAAGACTTACACTTGATGGCAAAAAATTGGCGTGTGGTTGGCTTTCTTACAACATTATTCAATTTTACAAACAAATTTCTTGTCAACCAGTTGACGTCAGTTGAAAAAGTATTGGTATGTCCTTACTTTAAATTTATTGAAGAACATGTCGCCATTCCCTGGCAACGAATCTGTGCAGCAGCAGCCCAACATGAACGAGACTCAGAGCCTTTAGCTTTAGTTGAACAAATGTTTCCTCAAACCTCTGAAATTAGCTCGACAGTTTACTGGAAACTTTTAGAATCGTTTCCCGCTCATCGTAGTGCAAGAGGAGGATTGGGCAATCCAGATGTAGCACACTCTTGTCTTCGTGACTTCGACATGTTCCAAGCTTACTTGTGGCTATGTGTACTAGAGGGAAATCAGCAATCTGTAAAACAGGAATTGGTACGCTTGTGTGTAATGGTTATGCCAAATGTTGGAGTGAGATGGGAAATGATAGATAAATCCAAACAAATCTTATTTGAACAGATAGAAAAACGCACCTCTCCAAAATACAAACCTCTTTTGCTAAATTACACTCAAAATATTGAAGCAGAGTTTTACCACATGCGTAAGGAAATGTGTCAAAAGGATGAGTTAGTCGAAGTTCCTTTTTACCCCGAAGAAGACTCAAATTATCATCCGATGACGGGAGAAACTGATTCAGCACTATTGAAAGCACAATTGGAACCTTGATTTTCTCCACAGCCCACTTTTACCTGTTGCTATTACCGCTGACCAGGTAGCTCGGAGTAATCTTTCTGCATGATATCTTTTGAATATAAACCAGTGTTTTATGATGGGAATTTAACGATTGTTGAGTGTTGGTACCCATCCTCAAAAATATATATAAATCTACAATTTTGCGTAGTTTTTATGAAATGCAAATAAACTATCGATAAAGACGTAGCATTGCTACGTCTCTACATTTTGATTACTAATTGTGTGAGTAATTTGTAACCCATTCAATGAGTGCTTGATGTAACCCATCTAGGGTATGTTCTTGTGCCTCAACATCAACGCGCCCAATTAAGGAATTGCAGGTTTTAGAAGTTTGTGGACCAATAGAAGCAATACAAACTCCTTCTAAACAATGGGACAACAAAGATGATTGGGTATCTCCAGTATTTTCAGCAAATATTTTTTCTGCTAATTCATAGAAAAATGCTACGGTTTTAGAACTAGCAAAAGTAATCACATCTACCGCTCCACTTTGCAAAGCCAACTCAGCGGAAGGAGGAACACCCTGGGGACAACAAGATTGGTAAGCTGCAACTTCTAGTACTTGTGCACCCTGTGCAGTCAATCCCCTAACTAAAACTTCCCTACCACCACTTTCAACTCTGGGGAACAAAATCTTTTTACCTGTTAGTTCTTCTGGAAAATGTTCTATTAAAGAATCAGCAATGAAATTTGGTGGAATAAAATCTGGTTGTAAACAACGTTTTTTAAGGCTTCGAGCAGTTTTTTCCCCCACTACAGCAATTTTAGTATTAACAAGTGCGCGTATATCTTTACCCCGTGCGATCAATCTTTCAAAGAAATAATCTACACAATTAACAGAAGTCAAAATTAACCAATGGAAATCAGCTAAATTCGCGATCGCAGCATCTAAAGCCTCCCAGCTAGAAGGTGGAGCAATTTCCAATGCTGGCATTTCAATAACATTGCCACCTGATGTACTTAAAAGTTTTTTAAATTCACTTGACTGTCCAGTGGCACGGGTCACTAGAATTGTTTTACCATTAAGGGGAAGCTGCGAATTTTTAGAAGTAACAGCTTGTGAACCGGTAGATCGGGGTTTTTCTGTTTCATGAATAGCCATTTTCTTCGAGTGTAATGCTCGCTTAAGTGGATTCCTTAGATACATAGTCTCAAATTCTAGAAACGAGCGTAACCCCACGACCTCACCAATAACAACCACTGTTGGTGAGAGATTTATTCCGGATACTTTTTTCAGAATAGTTTCTAAGGTTCCCGTCCACACTTCTTGTTGTGCTGTTGCAGCCCAACGAATAATAGCAATTGGTGTATTTTGTGAACGCCCATGTTGTTGTAGTCGCTTCACTATTTCAGTAATGTTGCGTCCACCCATCAAAACTACTAATGTGTCTATTTTTGATAGTGCTTCCCACTCAAGGTTATTTGGTTCGTGACCGCTAAATACAGCAAAACAGTGGCTGAGAACTTTATCAGTGAGAGGAATCCCTGTCAATAAAGGTGCAGCTAAAGCCGAGGAAATTCCAGGTACGACTTCAAATTCACAATCTTCTTTGCGCAAAGCATTAATTTCAATTGCACTGCGTCCAAAAATAAATGGGTCTCCTGACTTCAGTCGAACGACTTGTTTACCTTCTTGACAATACTTAACTAATATTTGATTAATTATATTTTGGGGAGTACTAGGTTTTCCACCGCGTTTACCTACATCCAACTTCAAGCAATTATTTGGTACCAAATCCAGTAAACTAGCATCTACAAGGGCGTCATATACCAATACATCAGCATGATCTAAAAGCTGATAAGCCCTCAAACTTAAGTATCCTATATCTCCTGGTCCAGCACCTACAAGGTAAACCTTACCCTTATGTTCTCCCATTCACCTATCACCAGTTGTCAGTTAAAGTTGTCAGTTAACAGTTTATGGCTTGCGCCACGCCCTTACGGGCTACAGTTAATGCGCAATACTTACAGTACCCTTACACTAGATTGCGCACGCAATACCTAGAGCTTTTATGGCGACGGCAGATCCGCAGGTAAGGCATTGCTATTGCTACGCTAACGGCGCAAGCCGCGTGCATTCGTCTTTAGACGCGTCCAAACCGGTACGCTTACACTAGCCGCTAACGGTTCTCAGTTAGCAATTAACGATAACCAATTATCCATTAGCAATCCTCAGTCGCCGTCGCTATATGCCGCAAGGCGGCACGCAGTGCTATCCCCAACTACCACTTATACTTGTTGAGATTAATTTTGCCTTCTGCACTAAATTCAATACCTTCATTTTCAAGTAAATTTCGTTGCAGATAGTCCATACCTCGACGTAGTGGAGAATAGGAAATTTCACCTTTAGCATTGATTACCCGATGCCAAGGAATATCTGAATCCTTATCAACTTGATAAAGAGCATAACCTACCAAGCGCGCTTTACCATAGAGTTCAGCTAAATCAGCAACATTACCATAAGTAGTTACTTTTCCCTTAGGAATCTGGCGCACTACTTCATATATCCGCTCGTATGTAGACATTGTTCTCAGTTATCATTTACTCATTACTTGTTACTTGTTACTTATTACTTATTACTCATTACTCATTACT
>JGI1201J43222_100344_pt1 | contig 11639 bp, 8 predicted proteins | sample MastesBC008_FD_43222 | JGI IMG/M metagenome (IMG submission 43222) | reverse complement strand
TTTATCCGCCTTCGGCGGAAGGCAGAAGTACGTTCAGCTTGCTGCGTGCAAGGGCAGAGGGCAGAAGGAAAAACCTGGTATAAAAACTAAAACTTCTTGCCTATTACTAACGTAACGCTGCGCTAACCGCCACTGGGGTTTAAAACCCCACCGTCTTACGGTGTCCACAATTAGTTGGGGTTTAAATCCCCATCTAATTGAACTTCTGCCTTCTGCCTCCTGCCTTCTGCCTTTTTTAATTATTTGTTCTGTAGTTCGTAGATGCACGCAACCTAATTAGTTATCAGTTATTCAGTTATCAGTTGATACGTTGTGTATATTTACATATGATGCAGTCCTAGCATTTACTAGCCAAATATTTATTACAGCGTTCTCAACCTTCACATATAGGTGTGAGCATCTAGCAATTACAGATCGGCAGCATATTACCTGTGTAAATACAAGGATAATTCTTGCGGTTGACAGCTAAGGGTCTCACCCACCATGATTCCACGACCGGTTAAAGCTGCATAAACTAGGTTTGGGGTTCGCATATCACCTTCTAACCAAGTCAGACCAGGAAATTGTAAGCGTTCGGGATCACTAATTTTTATCCAATTTTTACCCATATTTTCCGACTTATATATCGCATCTTTTGTCGCTCCATTTACTCGTCCGAATATATACATGTAAGGCTGTTGATCAGATTTACCTTTACCAAAGGTAATAAATTCGCAGGTGTCAACAGAAGAGACAGTATTAAAAGTTCTCCCCCCATCCGATGAATGATAAAGCTTATTCCCATTAACATCTTCTGGATTGCGAGCAAAGCTCATCCACACATCGCCCTGTTGAGTGGGGTTAGATACTATGGTTGGACGAATGAGCCAATTAGGAAAACCACTATCAGCGCCTTTACGCCAGTTGAAACCACCGTCGTTACTGTAGAAAAAAGTAGAACCACTAAAGTAATAAAAGGTTTCTCCTTTTGGGTCCTGGCGATCGGCAGCTAAGATATACGAGCTTAACCAGGGCGAAATTGTATTTGACCAAGCTTTAGGCAAGGCTTCGTAATGGGCGCGATCGTTATTTTTCGGATCATAGTCATCTGGTCTTGGTGGATGGTCCAAATTGAAAGCTAGTTTCCAGGTTCTACCACCATCTTTAGTATAGTGAGGCCAAGTTCCCCAAGTTGGAGCCCAAACCATATTTTGGGGGTTGGTTGGAGACATGGCAATTTGACCGCCGATCGCAAATGCTTTGTATTGCTCCGAGCCATCGGATTTCCATACATTTTCTTCAGGTATGGAAGGAAAAGCTGTCCATGTTTTACCGTTATCATTAGTGATACCATGAACTGGCCAATTCCCCTGCCATTGATGAAAACCGACAAAAGCTGCATAATCGGGTTTCTTGTAAGCATAATCCATACCCGTTGCACCGGCGACGTGGGGAAAAGGAGTGGGATAATGCTGCCATTTAGGATTAGCCCATTTAAAATCTGGGTTAATGGGAAGATTAATAGGATTGATTTTGTTATTTGGTACTTGATAACGTTCGACATGACGGAAACCTATGGTGTCATGTACTGCACTCAATAAATCTGCTCCTCCCTCATCCTTAGGTTTGGGTGGAACTCTCACCATATTTGCGTCCAATTCTTCTAAATTTTCCATTAACCATTTGTAGTCAGGAGTAGAAGTTGTAACATCATCGGTTCGTGCAACTCCCCAACCATTAGTCCACCAAACTTGTTTGGGATTACCAGGATCGATAAAAATAGCGGCTGCTCCACTAGAAGCATCCTCATGGTAGTAAGCAGGAGCAGAGGTATTAACATCTTGGGTGAGAGATTTATTTTTGGCACTCATTTCCATGGTTTGCTTACGCCAATTTTTACCGCCGTCCTGGGAACGATAAACATACTTACCCGAAACAGCCATTACTACATTGGGTTGATTTTCTTGGACTGTTACCGATGAGTAAACTTTATCGTTGCCATCTGGGCTAATATCAGTCCATTTTCCTTGTTGATATTTTTTCAAACTTCTAGGTGATTTTTTCCCTTTTTTGCCCCGAGAACCAAAACTAACATACAAAGTACCATCAGATGCCACCACACCTCGTAAAGGATTTTTTTCCCCGACGATATTATTCCAAGATTTTCCTGCATCTCTACTTTGCCACATCCCACTACCATGAACGCCAACATAAATAGTTTGAGTGGGTTGATTGCGACTCCTAGTACTTTGATCGAAGGCGACAAATGTGAAACCAGGAATTTTCTTATTTATTTTTCCATCAGATTTCTTGTACTTTGGTAGACTACTAGGATCCGGTAAACCTCCAGATACTTGCTGCCAATCACTTTTACCATCCCATCGCCACAGTCCATCTCGACGAGATGCAAAATAAACTAAACCTTCCTGGTTTGGATCTGCAGCTAAGCGCTCGCCCGTATCGGAACGATAAGCTTCATTGGGACCAACAAAAATATTTTTACTGCCTAAATTACTGGAACGCCAAGTTTTGCCTCGATTATCGGAGACCATAACTTCGCCAGAATATTTGTACTTTAATTTCCCATTATCGTCAAAGGTTCTGTTACGGCGATTGATTGCAGCATAAACTCTTCCATTCTTTTGGGGATCTATTGCTACGCTTTCAACTCCAACTCCACCTCCAGAAAAGCTGCTATCGAACATATCCATTAGTGGTAACCACCGGTTTTTGTCTCTGTCAAAGCGATAGGCTCCACCAACATCTGTACGAATATAAACATCATAGGGCGCTGATGGAGAAACCACTAAACCTGTGACATAGCCCATTCCCTGAATATTTACACTTCTCCAATGAAAGTTATTTATTGGATTTGATGATGCAGACAATAGGATTGAGTTATTCCAGGCAATCAATATCAGTGCTGTAAATATGCTTAAAAATAAAAAACTAATTCGACGTAATGAATATAGAAAAGTACGAATAAAATTTGATGAATCCATTATTAATCTGTATGTCCAGTATTAGACACAAATCTTTTCAAAGTTATTGACGTTTTTAAAAACTTTAACACCGATCTAAAATATGGTGGATTATTCCTTAGAAGCAATACTTCCTTGGGTTGAGTTGTTGATTAGGTAATTGGTAATTGGTAATGAGATGCAAACAAAGATTGCACCAAATCATACAGGAAATATTTTGTAGATGACCCAATCTAAGACATCACCAGATACAGAAGTTTCCGGTAACTCAGAGAATATCTTACTTCCTAATGACTCAGGTATCTTGCAACTGGGAATATTTCTGCGATCGACAGGATAAATAAAGTACTCAATCTCTATATTTTTTTGCGCCCAATTAACCACCGCACCAATAGCTTCTTTTCCATAACCATTTCCGTGAGCGCTTTTTTTCAGCCAAATTCCTAATTCTGGCGTTTTGATGTTTTTATGACCGTGGAGACCGCAGTTTCCTAAATACTCGTTTGTTTCTTTGGAAAGGATCGCAGACTGAAAATTATAACCAGCTTTCATGCTGGCTCTACTTTGGTTGATGAATTGACGCGTTTCTTCAATGTTTTGTGCAGGTTGAGGAATCATATAACGCGTTATTTCATTATTAAACTCATGAAATATATCTCGAGCGAATTTTTCTGAAATTGGAACTAAACGTAATCTTTCAGACTCGATAACTAACGAAAGTAAGTCTGGAGGTTGAGAAACAAGAAAGTTGAATGCAGTCATGTATCTTTTTCAAAATCGATACAATAAAACAATTGGAAATAAAGCTGACGATGTTAAAAAATATCAAACTTTTAAAATCTTTTCGAAGGTAATATTATCCTCATATTTATTAGAATTGAATATCTTATGCTACTCTCTGTCCCTGGGGTATTACGACATTTCCAAAGCTCAAAATTCTGAGTTTAGTAATATTTTTCTGAGAATATGTTATGCCAATTAGCCCTTACTTACTATTGCTTGTATATGATTTGAGGAACAATCTATTAGTCTATGCCTAAATTTTGGGTAATGGTTATCGGTTTATTCACCGCAATTTTAATGAATGTTTTTACTGGATTCTATAATTTGCGGTGGTCAATGAAAGATGCTGTACCTGCAACATTAATAGTATGTGTTACAGCTTTACTTACAGCCTTACTTGATGATACGATCGCTGAATTATTAGAAATAGAGCAGAAATTTGTTACGGTCCCACTTATATTAATTTTAGTTATTGGTGGACTAACATTATATAAGGAAATTAGGGTTTCATAACTCATTGTTACTCCCTGAGTTAATAGCTACAAGTTAATAGCTAGATGACATGGCTAGAGAAGTTATTTTAGAATCTCAGCGTTCAAAAGTTGACGTCAAAAGTTGAGGAGCTAGAATCTAATTACCTAAAATCTGAGGACCTGGATCTGAGTATTTTAATAATTCAATTTTCTAACGATATAGACTTGCAATACTAGGATTTTGTAGAGACTTGAAATTTTAGGTTGAGCAGTTCTTTCTGTAAAAATATAGATATCATTTGGGAGATAAAAACAAGCAATCTTCTTATAACCATTTGTTGTATTTTGAGTAAAAATCTGACATAACTCTCTTAGGACAAAAAAGAGGTCTCCACTGACCCCTTTGCAACTCCCTTAAAAAAAATATTTAACTTGCATATTTAATTTTCAAAAAATAAATTAGAGTAAACCAGTATTGGTTCCTTGCTTACCTGTAGCTAATTGTACTTTAACAATTTTCCCACCCATTTTTTGAATTCGTTGCTGTTCGCTGAACCAATTTTCATAAGGAACTAACTTAGTAAAAAATGTATTTTGTAATTCGCGTTGGGTACGAGTTCTGGTTTTGCTAGGAACGCAAGCTGTAATTTTAAACATTCGCATGGTGTAAAGTCCCCAAATAATAAGTGGAAAATTGCTTATTTCAAAAATAACAGAGTTTTTCTTTATCTAATTATTCAAAGGCTGGAAATCAAACGTCAATACTAAAGCACCAACACTCATCAATCATCATCTGAAGAAGATAAGCAATATCAGACTTTAACACTCACGGCTGATTTCCAGACCTTAACAAGATTACAACAGCACCTTATTAAGTGCTACAGCTCTTAGCTTAAGCCAGAGCAAATATAGTCGAAGTAAACGCCCATTTCTTTACCCGCGTCAGGACCAACCAAGCTAGCGGTAACTTCTTTCATTGCTTGGATTGCTTGAACGGTAGAACCAACAGGTACACCCAAAGAGTTATAGGTTTCTTTTAAACCGTTAAGTACGCGTTCGTCGAGAATGGAGGGATCACCAGCCAACATTGCATAGGTGGAATAGCGGAGGTAATAATCTAAGTCACGGATACAAGCTGCATAGCGGCGAGTGGTGTACATGTTACCGCCGGGACGAGTAACATCAGAGTACAACAAGGACTTCGCTACTGCTTCTTTAACGATAGCTGCTGCGTTAGCGCTGATAGTGGTTGCAGCACGTACGCGCAACTCACCAGTAGCGAAATAACCTTTGAGCTTATCCATCGCAGAAGAATCAAGGTATTTACCTTGAACGTCTGAAGAATTAATGACAGAGGTAATTGCGTCTTGCATCTTGTCGATTCCTTATTTACAAGCGTTTTGTAATACTGCTTTTTGTGGATAATTTAGGGATGTTTCTGTTTACTGGAGAGCACCAGCTACATAGTCGAAGTAAGAGCCAGCTTCAGCAGCATCTTCTGGAGACATCATACCGGTTGCGACACCTTTCATCGCACGTACACTTTCAGAAACTGCATCAATAGGAGTTCCAAGAGACTTATACATCTCACGTACGCCCACAATTCCAATTTCTTCGATGGGAGTAGTGTCACCTGCAACGATACCGTAGGTAACTAAGCGAAGGTAGTAATCCATGTCCCGCAAGCATGTTGCAGTCATTTCTTGACCGTAAGCATTACCACCAGGAGAAACAACGTCAGGACGCTTTTGGAAGAGCTGGTCGCCAGCTTGCTTAACAATCCGTTCCCGGTTGTCAGTCAACATCTGAGCAATTTGGAGGCGGCGCTGACCGCTGGTAACAAAGCTTTTGATCCGATCTAGTTCGCCGGGGCTGAGATAACGGGCTTCAGCATCCGCATTCACAATAGATTTTGAGACGATACTCATGATTTGGATTCCTCCAATACTAGATAAAACCAGGTTTACTTAAACTGGTGTGAATTTATAGACCAACTGAGCTTCTCATCAATCCCAGACAATATCTGTTTGTAATTGAGATTCACTCAGTAACACTCCCACAGCCCGACATTGGGTAGAACATTTACTTCACAGGGGGCTAAAAGCTTTACCCTGGACAAGTATTAATTGCACCTTTTCACGGGGAGGGCTAAAGAAGCACTAAGCTTTTTTAACTTGTCTTCCTCGGAAATATTTTCGGGCATTGTGATGAGTAAATATGACTGTTTTTAACAGTTTGTAACATTTTCTTTCAGAATTACTATGATACTTGCAGTTTGAGAACTTTGTAAACTCTTGTTGCGATTCCATGAATTTACTCATATCGATCGCTGACAGATTAAATTCAAATTGCAATTCCAACTTAAATTGAAATTTGAATGTTCTGAATTTAGCGAACTCATTAGTGGTTTTATTGTTCAAAATTAAACCTTATGATTGCTGTTTTTATTTCCAAAAATTTCTCCAGTTCTCAAACAAAGCCTTTTGAAAAAAGAAAGATTTTTTCAAAAAAATACTTTTGGCAGGTATCTCCACGTAAATACTGAAGCAATGACATAATTTTATATCATGTCATATTTGTACACATTGGTAATGGGTAATTAGCAATTAGTTAAAGCATATTTTATAACAGATGTTTATCTCAATCGATATAACTATTGACATCGCTTGAGTAAAACAGTTCGCTGATACGCTTATTACCCTTACTTGTTACCCATTACCAGCCAAAATGGTGTTAAAAATGTTCACTAAGCCAAAAACAAAAGCGTTTAAGCAAGAACAATAAAGTTTAAAATCTTACTCTGCTTAAAATCTTATTCTGCTTGGTTTACGCGACCAATATAATTACCTTCTTGTTGGGTATTCATATTTGCAATCGCTAATCCCATCATTGGCATTTGTGCTACATCCATCTTGGTTTTAACTGGCTCAAAACTCGGTACAACCACATCATCGTTCTGTTTGGTGAGTTGGTTATACAACCTTTGAGTATTGGGGAAGTTTGCCGCAGGAAGGGTCGGAAAACGACGATAAGGAACCGTATCTTCGTTAAATACTTCAGCATACTCCATAGTATTAAGCATAGCTCTAATAAAGGCACGAATACCCTGAGTAGCTAAAATTTGATTGTATTTACGAATTTCTTCTTGGTTTAAGGGTGCACGTCCGAGGAAGTGCTTGGTTCCCAATTCAATCACCTTGGTGTTGGGATATGGGGTGTAAAATTCTTTTAAGTAAAGGCTAGAACAACCCAAACCTTCTATGAATTCCTTGACTGTAATTTCACCGTTACCCAACTTACTTTCTAGATTCTTGAATTCCGCCGAAGAAGTGATGTAAGGTTCAACATCGCGTTCAAAAATCTGACGGTATGCAGCACGAATCGCATTTTTAACTGCGACCTTATCGTTCAGACCCGCAACTAACTTAAAGATTTTTGTTTGTTCCCGTTGTTTGGATACACCCTGGTTAATCCGGAATTGGATATCTGGTTCGCCCCGTTTATCAGCAACTGCACCCAATTCCACAAAGCGAGGTGTAACTTCTTTCACAACTTTGGGACCAATGTCAGGACGCATGCTACCGGGACGCATTTTCCGTAGTGCTAAACCCCCAGGTGTTAAATACCGTTCATAAGGAACCGTATCTTCACCAAATGCTTCGCTGTATTCCGTGCTGTCAAGAATTGCGTCAACTACAGCATAGAAACCTTTCTTTGCTGCTATATCAAAGTATTTGTTAGTTTCTTGACGCCCATAGGTGGGACGACCTAACAAACGACGATGAATATACTCGATCGCTTTCATTACATACAGCGATGTCCAGTACATCTTGCGGAAAACATCAGATTTTGCCAAAATACGGATGAATTCCCGTACAGAAATATCACCGTTTTCCAGTTTTATTTCTGCGACTTTTTGTCGTTGACCGTCATAAACATCACGTCCAAATACTTGTAGATAAGCACCTCTAATTACAGCCTGGGTAGAAATCTCGCTGTACTGAACACTTCTGGCTTTACTACCTGTACCGGGAAGTTGGTCTAAGCGGAATATTTTCTTTGCACCTAAAGAACCTGGGAACTCACCTCTAGCTCCGGGGTTACTATTTTGATTATTAGTTGGTGGTCCTTGGTGAATTAAGAGGCGCTTAGTATCCTTACCAAAGAAAGCCGGACTAGTGCTGGGATTGCGAGTTTCTTTGGAGAAAATAGCTCCAAACTGGATTTCTAATGGATCGTTTCCAGAACCATAAGGATGTTGGTCTGGTAATGGTTGGTTATAAGCCGCGAATGTGGTGATAAACTGGGGAATTTTCCGGAATGGTGCGCTGTAATTCAACAGATCTTGTTGCGGTCCCCAATTGCGACATTCTTGGGCTTCTTGACCCAAACCGCGAAGATAGGGTACTGTTTCTTCACCAAAATAATCGGAATATTCTTGAGAATCTACCAAAGCATCAATTAATGCTGGCAAACCACCCTTAGAAATAATGTCAAAGTATTTTTGTACTTCTTCACGAGAACTAGGACCGCGACCAAGGATATGGCGGAAAGCCAGTTCTAGAGCTCTACTATTAATGAAAGGTTCGTAAAATTGCTTGCGGTATAAAGGAGATTTACCAAGACGACGGACAAACTCTTTCATTGAGATGTCGCCATTTTTGACTTGGGATTCTAAATAAGAAATCGACTGACCGTAAGCACGGGTGATATCTCGTTCGAAAATCTGTCGATATGCAGCTTTGACTACATCAATTTTCTCACTCACAGATAAACCGGGCTTCATGACAAATTTGGGCCGGCGTTCTGCTGCGTTAAAGTAAATTTGAGGTAGTTCTAAGCCTTGTTGGTCAACGCTATCACGCTGGCGCACTTTATTTGAAGGGGTGGGTGCTTTGAATTCTCCAATCAAAACATCCATATATTGGGATATAATTTCCGTCGCTTCTGGGTCTTGACGGAAATAAGATAAAGAAGCGGCTTTTATTTCCTGTAATGCTACTAAAGTTGCATCTGTAGAACAGGCGTTCTCAATAATCTCTCGCAAACCCCTGGTATTTACAACCAAAATATTGGGGTCGCCAGCAACTATTGCGTAAGTACCATAACGTAAAAACCACGACAAGTCCCGCAAACTTTTAGCCATGTTGCTAGGACCATAACGAGTAACGTTAATGGGTCTAAAACCTGCTGGTGTTGGGCCACTAGGAGTATTAAAAATTGAGCGTAAATTTTCTAAAAACCCACCTCGCGTTTCCACGTAGGTAACGGTTCCTAATTCCATTTCTCTTTTGACATCCATTCCAGAACCAGTGGCAGCCATTGCCATTTCCGGCTCTGGTTCCCTAGGCTTTTCCAAAAAAGCCATTGGCGAACCACCAACAAAAATTCGATTGGCAGCCCGAGAGACAATTATCTCAGAATTATCTGTCAAAACTTTGGCAATTTCCAGCCGTTTTGCACCAGAAGCAAAATAAGTGCTTAACTCACTTAATTCCGCTCTTTCGAGAAAACGGTCTTGCTGTTCTGCTTGGGTAATTGTTGCCAAAGCTACAGTTTGATATAGTTGCGGACGCGCAACTGAGCTTCCACCACTTGCCTTAACACTCATCGGATTTGTAAAACTCCCATCATATTTTTCCTGTGTTAAGCCTGGATTTTTTTTGGGCTGGATACAAGGACTGCGCTACCGCTTTCCGAGTGTTGCCTTCCAGACTGCAAAAAAATAACCCAGTAGCTTTTAGATTAAAACTTTTTGAGATCTATCAGGGTCTTTATTAAGAATTATGTAGGTATTAAAATGAATCACGGTCTAATTTTGGGATGCTTCACATTTAAATTTTCCAACTTATCTGAGAAAAAGTCTAAATTTTGTGAGTAATGTTTGCAAATCTTCAATTTTCGAGGTTGGGGATTAGCGACTGGGGACTGGGGATTGGGGATTAAATATTAAGTATTAGTTGAAGATAAAGTAGCAAAAATAACTTTATCATGATTTATTTTCGACGATATATTAGAGAAGAATTTTGTTCTAACTGTGTACGGTTACGAACAGCGACAATGCGATCGTGATGGGGTGAGAGGTGACAAACTGGATCGGTTGCATTTTCATCTTGTGCGATCGCAAAAGCCTGACAGCGACAACCACCTCGATCAAGTTCTCGCCTTAGGACACCTTTTTCATTTGTAAGTTCGCAACTTTGACAAGGTTCAGGTATCCAGTCATCACCACGAAAACGGTTGAAAGCTGGAGATTCGTACCAAATCCATTCCAAAGAATGTTCGCGGATATTGGCGAATTCTAAACTTGGGATAATACTTGCGGCTTGACAGGGTAATCCATCTCCATTGGGTGTTACTACAATAGTGCGTTCTCCCCAACCTCCCATACAGGGTTTGGGATATTCTGCATAGTAATCGGGAATCACATAAATGATACCCATAGGGATTTTATTGCGCTTTCGAGCTGCAGTCACTGCTTGTTGAGCTTTTTGAAGTTGTTCGCGACTGGGTAATAAAGCTGCACGATTTTTAAAAGCCCAACCATAGTATTGAGTATTTGCTAGCTCTACACGATCTGCTTGTAATGTTTCGGCTAATGTGAGAATTTCTTCTATTCTGTCTAAATTTTGACTGTGAAGGACAAAATTAAGGGTTAGGGGAAATCCTAATTCCTTAACTAGGCGTGCAGCAATAATTTTTTGTTCGAAAGAGGTAATACCTGCGATTCGATCTGATTCAGGAGCGTGGCTATCTTGAATGCTGATTTGGATGTGATCTAAACCTAGTTCGCGGAGTTTTGTAGCTCGCGATCGCGTCAGTAGGGTTGCAGCAGTTACCAGGGTGGTATATAGTCCCAAACTTGCGGCTTTTTCAACCAAGATTTCTAAGTCTTGACGCAGTAATGGTTCTCCACCTGAAAGTCCGAGTTGTAGTACCCCTAAACTTCTTGCTTGCTCAATAACCTGCAACCATTGATTTGTATCTAGTTCTTGACGATATTTACTACTACCCCAATCTATGGGATTGGAACAGTAGGGACAAGCTAAAGGACAACGGTAGGTTAGTTCCGCAACCAAGCTGAATGGTCTATTCATGACGATGAGGAGGTGTGTGGGAGGTGTGGGAAGTGTGGGAAGTTGGGAAGTGTGGGAAGTGTGGGAGGTGTGGGAAGTGTGGGAGGTGTGGGAAGTGTGGGAAGTTTTAAATGATTAAAGGCTGCTATTTATTTCTATAGATTATTTGGCTTTTGATTTATTGCTCTCAAACCTAATTAATCCTCTTGCAGCAAGTTGGGATAAGAAAAGATTTACATCTGCATCAAGATTAGATGATGGATATTTCATGGTTAATGCTGCAATAATCTCACTTACGGTGTAGTTTTCACTTACGGTGTGGCGTTCGCAATTGCAAAGCTCCAAGA
>JGI1201J43222_100343_pt1 | contig 11678 bp, 8 predicted proteins | sample MastesBC008_FD_43222 | JGI IMG/M metagenome (IMG submission 43222) | reverse complement strand
GCCCAGAACCCTTACAGAGCAAGGATTCCAGAATCAATTTTGGCAGACCTCAAAAATAGCATCATTTCAGCCACTCTTATTGAAACAAATTATCACTTAATCCAATAACCAAAACGCTGTAACTATTTAATTGTCAAGGTTCCGGCGATTTTGGCAGAACCCCCCAGGTTTTGACCCCCGCTTCGATTTGCCAAACATCAATCTAATAACACAATAATGCTTTAGCTAAGAAAAGTCCAGACTACTGCAATAAAAATATACTTTTACATCAAAACTATCGTAAGTATAATGCAGGAGATTAAACAGATGGTATTAATATTAAATTAATTGTACCGCTCTTTGGTCGCATAACCTTAAAGCTCTAACAACCAACGAATAAAGCTGTAAGAACTCAATTTCATCAGTACCAAATGCATTCAAATCTAACTCTTTTAGTTTGTAAATATTTTTACTTAAGTTAGCTTCCTGTAAAAGTAAAGTATCGGGTAAAAATCGCGTCATAAATTTCCAACTATCAGCAATAACCTGTTGTGAGTCACTACATAATTCGATTGGTTTTAATTTAGCGACATTTTCACTTGTAAACCCATGACTCCAAGCAGAATGATGACGACCAGCAGACATCATTACCACATAACAAAAGTATTTAATCTGTTCCTTATCTTCTGTAAAATGCTCTTTGAGTAAAGGTATCAAAGATTTTTTTAAAATTTCTCGTGTCAGAAAAGCACTTTCAACTGCATGATTGGGACGTTTATTTTTCTTTTCAAACTCTTTCAAAGCAGCTTTTTGCTTATCATCACTGGGATTGTAATCAGTATGCGCTAATAAATATTTGTGGGGATTTTTACCTTTAAAATCTCGATATGCAATGTCTTGCCATCCTCTCATAACCTGTTGCCATTTTACCTGTAACTTCCCTAAATCATGGGTAAATATTGCTAAAAATACTAGAATTTCAAACAAAGCTTCTGTCTGATTGATTTCTGCTTCAGGTAAAATTTTGGTTTTGATAAAATTACCACCAGCTACTAATAACTCATCTCTAACGCTATTGTAAGTAACTTCAACAGAATCACCATTTTGTAAAATTTTAGTAGTAAAAACTTTTCGCCAACATTTCCACATACAACCTAAATGAGCAATGTATGTATCCATGCGATAGCGATATTCATTAGAAATTAGTTTATCCTGTTTTGGTGGTGATTTAAATCCATTTCCGATGATATTGACCCCGATTTGTAAACCAATTTCCTCATCATAGGAAATGTAACGAGGATTTACCAATATTCGATAACAACCAAGTAAAAAATTACGGTTTGCTATTTTACTTAGAACTGGTTGAGCATAGGTTTGAGATTTATCTTTGGGTGTTTCAATTCGTTTAAAAATCCAATCGTCACCAAAACCTAAACTCTCCTTAAAATCTCGCAAAGCTTTACATAACGTGGAAATGGGAACAGAAAAAGGAATTAACTTTTGAATATCGATTTCAGAATCATCATCAAAATCAATCAAAGCTGATTCTTCCCAAGTAAAAACATTACGATTGTCTACATGACGAATTAGATCCCTTGCGGAAGATTCATCACCTCTAAATACAGCAGCTTCATATTTACTTTCAAACTCAACCCGATTGTTATCTATACGTTTGAGATTAAGTAAATCTTCCTGAGAATGAACCTGATTAATCCATTCTTCCTCGGTTCTGAAACCAACATGATAATTTATATTTTCTGATATACCATTTGCTTGTAAATTTGTATGAGCTTCTAAAACTTCCCAAGTCAACTCGCAAATCTCTTTTTTATAAGGTAAAAATTTTTCTTTCGGTTTTTCTATATTTTCAGGGTTCTCATTTTCTTTTTCTGTCTCTTTCTCAATAGAAGCATCTAACGAAGAATCTTTCCATTCATATAAATCAGTATCAGCTAACTCATGATTATCTTGACTTACTTCTACTTTTCTATATATCAAAACTTCACCAACTTCTCCCGTAAATCTCGCGCAACGTCCAGCACGTTGTAATAGAGAGTTCATTGGAGCGAGTTGAGTATGTAAAACTTGACAAGTAATATTAATTCCCGCTTCGATTACCTGAGTAGAAATTAAGATTTCACAAGTACTATTATCTTGTTCAGACCAATTTCGAGCGAACTTTTCTCTTAAATAAGTTTCTTTTTGAGCGCGGTGTTCTGGTAGAAAGCGAGAATGAAGCAAAGTTATATTAATCTGACGATCTGAATCTAAAATTTGCTGTAAGTTCTGCAAATCGCGGTAAATTCCTTGAGCTTGGGAAACCGTATTACAAATAATAATGACACGCTGACGTTGTTGTTTATAAATATCATTCCAAATAGTTTGTGCTTTGAGAGGTTCAGATACAGCGCGAAATAATCTTTTTCGATTACCTTCAATAGCTTTTAAATCATTTTCTTCAATTCTAATAATTTTCATGAGGAATAATTCCCATCGGACGATTTTAGATTATGATTGGGAGCATCCCAAATGTGTAAAAACATATTTTGTCATTGCGAGCGTAATGAAATGGACTGAAGCAATCACAAAGTCTAGATGTTGCGATTGCTTTCTCCTAAACGGAGACGCTGCGCTAACACTTCGCTACGCTTCATATGCGCTTCGCGCACGCTGCGCTAACGCAATGACAATCTATATTTTGGTAAATTTGCAAAATTGGGATGCTCCCTTATGATTTTTCAATTATCTATTCTCAATAATTTCTTTAATTTGCACAGCTAATTCATCAGTTAAGGTTGCTGTCATTAATAAAAATGGTGAAATTCCTTTAATTTGCTGCAATAATTTTAAAACCGTAGTAAAAGACCGTTCTGGGTCGAGTAAATGCAACTCATCAAACACCAAATAAGAAGCAAAAACGACTCCAGCATTCACATTCCCAGAACCACGACCGACAGAATAAGGAATATTTAAAAAACTACTCAACAACTGGTCAATGGTACAAAAAATGATATCACCCTCAAAACGCGGGTCTTCGGGATTTTCTCCCGTTTGTAAACTCACAACTAAAGGACGAGATAAAGAATAAAAATTTTCCCAGTTTCTAACTAACATTTCAACACGTTGACGCAAACTATTTGCAAGGGTACGTAAAGGTACAACGTAAATTAGTTTATTGGGAAAATCGAGATTGAGAGTTTTTGCGAAGATAAAGGGTGCGATCGCGGTTTCAGTTTTTCCCGAACCAGTGGGTGCGCGGAGGATGGTATCTTGACGGTTGAGGATGCGTTCAATTGTTTGGGTTTGGAAGTTGTAGGGGTGATGGGTGGTAAGGGTTTCAAAGAGATGGGGGATATTCATTTTTTAGGTCGTTTTGGTCTTTGGATCGCACGATTATAATTATTCCCATCATCATAATTAGAACCACTGATACTATTGCGAGAGTTATTTTGTTTATTAATTTTATTGTCACGCTTTACTTGCAATGGAGTTGGTAGAATTGGGCGTTTAGCATACTCATTTGTTCCTTTTTTATTTCGTTTCAATCGACCAATACAAGGTTCCTGGTCGCGTGAAATTTCCATGTAGCGACTATAGTTTTCACATATACCTTCCCTACTCAACATTGTGAGTAGAGACTTGATACGCGGTAAATCTTTTAACTTTTGAACATTAGGGTTAATGCATTTTAGAACGTAGTCTTCAAAAGCTTGCGTGCATTTATTCCAGATTCTTCTTTGTGAGTCTAATTCATTAGCTTCAGCCCAATTATTTCCTATAAGTAAATTTTGATATCTTTTTTGACGATTGCTTAACCATAATTCTTGATTTATAATCCTGATTGCTCCCATTCCTAAAGGTTTACCCATCCCTAAAGATAGGCGATAATCTCCATTACCAGCAATATCTAATATCCAAAGTAAACTTCCTAATTCTGCAGCGCTTAAATTTTCAAAGTTTATAGTAAAATCAAAAGATATATCGGATTTTATAGGCTTAATTTCAGTATATTGAAGAGGTGAATTATTAATATTTTCTTTGTTATTTTCCTTGATTTGACTTAGTTTAACTTCTCCTTTATGCCAATATAATTTATGACCGCGAATCACAGTTTCATTTCGCTCACTAGCGTAATGTTTTAATTTTATTTGTTCTTCACTATTTTGAACTAAATAATGTTGAAATGTTGTCGGCTTAGGACTGGCTAATATCTTAGGAGTGATAGATTTGGTTTTCTCACCAGTTAACCAAATATCTTCATCAGTAGTATTATGACATTTAGCATCACTAAAAAATACTCTTCCAGCTTGCTCTTTCCCTTTCTTATTACGCTGAATAAAGCCAAAAATAGCTTCAGTAATATCTACTTTTAGCTGTTGAGTTGTAGAATTATATAAATTGTCAGGAATAAATTTTTTGATTGACTGCTTGTAAGGCAGACGAAACATCATTGTATGACCGAAGAATACTAACTTATCATCTTCTAATAAATAAAATACGGGATGCATTGGTTTTAACACACCATCTTTACCCAAAAGTTCGATTTGCTTTTTTGTAATTTGTTCTTTATACTCTTGAATCATGGAATAATCAGAATTATCAGGAATCGGTATTAGTTTTGCATCTTCATCAGGTAAACCAAATACACATTCCATCTTTTTCTTATCTGATATTCCTCCGGTTTCTACCAATACTCCAGAAGATATATTTTGACGATGTCTATTCAGTGGAGTAGCTTTTGCATAGTATAAGTCAATATATCCTCCTCTACATGAATGCCATGCTAAAGGTTCAACAGATACAGAGACTCGGCGAGTATGTTTAATATTGTGCCAAGAACGCTTTACTAATTTATCGATTTCTTTAATTTCAATTCTTGCAAATGATGCTCCTGAAACTAATTCTTTAGCAGGTCTAATCGACCATCCAGAACCTTTTTTCGTTGGAATTAAATAACCTGCTTGCATCAAGAATTTATATCGATGTTGAGAATCTTCATTGTTTTGTGTTTCTACTTTTTGCAGAAGGCGATCGCGATAAAATGTACCTAAAGATGTTGTATCTGCAAAAGCTCGATAAATGAGTTGTCTATCTGCAACTTGGTCTATCTTGCTATAACTAATAATTTCTATCAAATTACGTATCATTCCCCTAATACTACTTCCAGGAATCGTTGGATGAGAACGATCTGGGTAATTGTAAAATGGAGCGAGTATTTTTCGTTTTTCTTTTTCCCATTGTTTTTTTTCTTCTTCTGTTAATTTTTCATCAGCTTTACCTTCATACTTAGCAAAATTAGATGGAGTCCATCCACAGCGAATATAAAGGGGAGAAGATGTTGTCAGGGTACAGTTAATTTGTCCTGTATGACGCTGAGAATCATAAATATTATGTGGTGGAAGTGGTAACTGTGCTGGTACAACTTTGTCAGGTAACTCCACAAAATTATAAGGAGCAACAGCAATACGTTCAGATTCACTAATTTCTTTAATATGTCTAGGATTCATGCTTTAATTTCCTTTGCGTACAAATCGACCAAACGACTAAGATAAATATATGCAACCCCAGAATCATCATCGTAATCAATATAATGATGTACTCTAAGACGAACTGAATTTTTGAGTTTTCTCTCTTTTTCTTCTTCAATATTTATTAAAGGTACAGCATGTTCTAGTCCTTGCTTTCCATGACGAAGTAAAGTAAAACCTTCTTGTCTGACTTCTTTAACATGGGTTCCCCAAAGAATTTGATGTTCTGGAATATATTCTTTCTTATCTATATGCTCGTCGTTAATTAGACGTGCTTTAAAACCTTCATCGGTTCTCCAAAGCATTACTTCTGATTTTTCCCCAAATATTCGACATTGTTGTAATGTCAATTGACGTAGTTTAGGGAATTGAGAAAATACAGTATCTGCTGTTATCAAACTTCCATTGTGGAATTTACCCCAAATTACTCCATCTTCAGCATGTGCTAATAAAAAGCGTAATTGGAATTTACTCCCTTGTTCTTCACACCATTCTTTCGGTTGAAAATCATTTGGAACTTCCACAGGGTCGCATTTTCGTTTATTCAAGCACTTACCTCCTGATGTAGAGCAGCAACAAATTTTTCTAATTCTTCTAACTTTGCTAAATCTTCACCACCATCTACAGTCAAAGATTTATTTTTTGAATCTTGTGAAATTTCCCAGGTTTTATTGTCAAAATTAATCGTCGCGTGTTTTCCTTGTAATCTTCCCCGTCCGATGCTGCTCGTTCCACCCACGGGTAAGTCGCTAGTCCACAAATCTTTGAGTAATAACAGTAGTAACCCGATTTCCGAATCTTTTGGTTGACGCAATTCAAGTTTGATGACTAACCTTGTTTCGTCGTTTCCAAAAATAGGTTGCTCGTCAAACAAAGCTCCATATAAAGCACCACCGGTAAATCTATTGATCGCAATCCGATTTTGAACTAAATCTGTTGTGTTATTGATTTCAGCTTCATCGACAATTAAACGACTTGCTTTTGCTTGTTTTGTATTTTCGTCACTAAAACCAAATATCTCATTAATAATATTGGTATTTTGATTTTGATCTTGATTTTGATTTTGATTTATATTCTGTTTGAGAGTATTGATTATCCTTTCTCCACGATGTCGCAATACTCCAGCTAAACTGGTACCGGGTAATATTGGTTTTAAATCATCACTACCACTACGTTTAGATTTGAGATGTACGACATCGGGTGCTCGATCGCTCGATGCTTGTCCGGAGCGAATTAAGAGGGGACTTGCAAGACTGAACACTCCTATGATGGTAATACGATGTCTTTTATCTTGTTTGTCTTCCTCATTTAAAGAGACACCCAAAGCATTCGATTTAAGCTTCACTCCTAACTTTGCTTCTAATACTTTTGTAATTGGTGCATACTTTTGTTTAGAAGAAGGAGGAATAACTGCATAATGTCCCCGTTCATCGCGCAGAATAAGATCACTTAATAAGGTAATTGTAAAATCTTCGTGTTCGGTACGAATATCGGGACTTTCAACCTCGTTCCAATTTTCATGAGCAGTAATGTCTGTGATTCTCGTATGTCCATAACCCGCACTTTGAGAACCACCCAACCATAAATCAGATGATTTTTGGAGCAATTCTAGTAAGTGTGGATCTATTTCCTCACATACAATTACAGCTTGAAAAGTTTGTCCCGAATCAATCGCATCATAGCGAAAAATTTCGCCTGAACCTGTTTTACCCAAACGTCCTTTAGTGCGATTATTGCGTCGGTTATGAATATTTATTCTTCGTTGTTCCTTGTAGGATATAACATCTTCATCTTCTTGTGTCCAAAATCCCTCACCAATAAACTTTATTTTTTATCTTTATAAAATTGTGTTAATACTTGCGTGAAACCTTCCCAAGTACGCCATTCATTAGCATTTTGCTGTAGACGTAAAGGACGCATATTTAAATTACCAGAATTTTCTTGATATTCTCGCTGGCGAATATCTTTAATTGTACCAATTAAACCACTTGCAGCTAAATGCCAATCGAGGGCTGAAAATCCTTCAGGTTCAAGTTCTCGTTCATTTTTAACAAATTTCTTTGCTTCCTGACATAAAACCTCACTAATACTATAAGCACGCGCAAAAGGATAATGAGTTTTTACAACACAAATACCCGCACAAGCTGTTAATTTAATTCCATCAGCTACGGGTTGTTTTTCTAACTCTTGCAGATACAAAGCTGCTAATTCTAAACCTAATCTTCCTTCGCAAACAAAAGTAGTATCATCACCACCATAAATTAAAGGACGAAATGGAAGATTATTTCTTTTTAGAGAAAACTTTGCTTGTTTTCCTACAACCTGACCTTCTGAAAGTGAGTTAATAATGGTTTTAATTACTGCGATTAAAGCATTTTCTCCCGCTTTTTTAATACTTTGGGAAAATTTACGCATCGCTATAATATAATCGCGATTTTCTCGACCTTCTCCATAATTTTGAAATCGTTTACCCATACCATTTCCATCAGCATGAATCACAGCAGCATAACTTGATTCACCTTCAGAACGACCTAAGTTATCGGTACGATAGGGAAATTGATAGAAATTAAAATGATAACCAGAAGTAGACTTATAATCAGACTTATAGTTACATTTAGAATTAATTACCCTAGCTAAAAGCTTTTCTAGTTTTTCATTAGCTTTAGGTGCAGCAATTAACTTATGTTTAGTTTCTGTAGATATTAAGTAACTCTTTTCCTGCTCGTCGTCATCATATCTAATATATTTATCGCTACTAGCTACAGCAGGTAATAAATTTGAATTACATGTTGCAGTAACTCCTAAACCTAATAGAGGTACAGAAAGACTTCGCTCATGCTTTTGACGTTCTATTCGATCTGTAATTAACTCTTTAACTAATTGATATAATTTTTTCTCCCCATACCAATCAAACTCACAATTAGCAATTAATAAATTAAGTCCTGCGGCTTCTAATAATACTCTTTTACTAAGGATTTTGCTAAATTTGCTTGCAGCCTTTTTTTCTTTGAATATCAGTAAAGCATTACCACCATCCCCATAGACTAACTCAGCATCATAATTACTATTTTCAATTGGTTCTGTTTGCTTATCTTCAGGTATGTTTAATTCTTTTTCTAAAGTTTCCCGTACCCATTTTCCCGTAGCAGCAGAAACTAAATAAGAAGCTCCAATATTTTCTCGCAAGCGGTTACTACTAAATATATAATTTTGAATCCCTGTTGTATCGATAAATATTACTGTATAACTCATTTTGTAACCTCGCGGTCAACATCAGCAATCCATTTAGTAAATTTTTCCGATAATTTAGTTAAATCTTGGCGTCTAAATACTCGAATTTTGTCATCATTTGTAGAAGCCAAAATCTCAGCTTTGAGGGTTTCATCATCGGAACAACAAACCAAAGCAATTCTAGCCTCATCTCCTCCCATTTGTCTCGCTCTGAGATATGCTTCAAATAATTTCGATTTACATAGTGGTCGTTTACTAGTAGTTGTACAAGAAATAGCAAAAAGCCGATAGCTGCGGGTAAATGCAACATCAAATTGAAACCCTTTTTCAGTACCACTAAGAGGTATATTAAAATCTTGTCCCCAGTGGTAAATAGAATTATCTTTTGCAATCTTTATAACCTGTTCCAATACATAATCTTCTAGCCATTCCCCATCAAGCCATTTACAAAATTTTTCAATTTCTGTAAATAAGTTTAATATTTTAACTGCTGATAAATTTAGCCGATTGTCATCTGTTAAAAAATCTTCTTCTTTAAATGCTGCAATGATTTTCGGTGGTAATTTTTCTAAAGGTATCAGTAATTTTTTCAAGGTATCTTGACCTTTCCACTCTCCCCAAGTACCATTCCTTTTTTTCTTCCGAGCTTCTTTGCAAAAAACATTGACATACCAATCAAACCAACGATCTGCTTGGTCTTTTTGTTTAAATAATTCGGCTAGTGCTACAGCTAATTTTGGCAATTTAGCTTGTTTTTTCGGCTTTTTACTTAACACCAAACCATGTAGCTGAAATAGTTTTTCCAGTTTTACTGGTAAAGTATCAGGCTTAATTTTTAAACGAATGCGCTCGGAATCTTCTTTATCTATGCAGACTTCTAATCTACGAGAGTCGAGATAACTGAAAATAGCATCAGGACAATTAGCAAAAGCTGTTTTATAACTATGTACAGCCATTGCTTTTGTTCCACCCGTGTAATTCAATCCTATTTTTCCACGATTGATTTCGCCTAATTCGTCCCTAATTTTTGTTTGAATGTGGAATGCATCCGATTCATATTCACCAAGGGAACATAGTTTTGCTGTAAAACGATTTAACTCGCTATTCAGTATCTTTTGCAGTCGTGTAGCGGATTTTGCGGTATCCGTTGTATGTACCAAATATGCGATTCCACCTTCCTTCAACAACAACTTAGCCGCAACATAATTGGGTAAAGGATTCTCCCCAATCAGCAAGAATAAATGGTCAACTTTATAAGCTTCAAACTTATCAACTTCAAACTTATCGGCTTCAAACTCAGATGTACTCACGCTGTAAATGCATCCATTTTCAAGATAACCTTAACCAGTATTACATAGCATTGGAAATACCCTTTTCCGAATAGCTGCTAATCTTGAAAACATCAACAAAACTCAACACTCAAAAACTAAACACTTAAAAAATTAACATTCAAAACAATTATGAACGCTCTCTTTAAAGACAATCCAGATTGTAAACTTTTACAAAAACTCGCAAATGGCTCCCTCGATCAACACCACAACCTAACCCGTGCAATTCGGTTATGGGTGCTGTTACGCTGGCTATACAGCGACAGGGGTTACACTATTATTCCTAGCGATTTTACTTACACTGATTGGCGTAAAGCCTTTTTTACCGAAACCCATAAGGATGAAAAACAAGCAGATATTCTCAACCATCAAGATGTTAATTGTGCTTGCACTAAAACAATTAAAAAATGGCTGTTAGATTTGGAAGTACCCCTCAACGAATGGGGAAACTTTCTGCAAACAGAAATATCCATTTCTAGATCTGAACTAGAAAAGCTTTTAGAACAAAGATTATTTGCTCAGGTTCGTAAGTCTTTACAGAGTGACTTTGATTTATTGGTCAGTCGTAATTATCTGCAAAGGGTAGAACATACCACTGGTAGGAGCAAATATTATCATCGAGTTGAAGAGTTACCACATCTAACAAAAGCCCAAGTAACCATAAAAACAACTCCTAAAGTAAATCTAAGTAGCAGGAAACAAGCTTATTTAGCAGATACTTTAGGTTTATTTAGTTTTCTCGATCCTAATTTACCGGTACTTGCTGAAGAGTTTTCTGCAGACGAAATAGATGAAACTAATCATCGTATATTTCTTTATGTTGATTATGTTGTTCCCGAATCTAGTTCAACACAAGATGAGGTAGATCAAATTCAGAGTCAGCTACAGGAAATTTGGGATTCGGGAGAAATTCCACCTTTACTTTTGACCTATCATAGCGCCCATCAAAATCAAGTTAAAGAATGTATTATTTACCCGGTTTGTATTTATTTTATGGAACGGGCAAAATATTTATGTGCTTACGGTAATACTCCCAAGGGTGATATTAATTGGTACAAATATCGCTTGGATCGCATTCTTTCCCAACGTATAGAAATCCTAGATTGGCAAGATATCCGGGTTCCTCAAATATTAAGAGAAATCCATGAGAATAATCAACTACCTACTCCTAAAGTCGTCAATACTAAATTAAAAGAAGCTTGGGGATGTGACTTTTATAAAGATAAGGCATTAATGATATTGCGTTTCGACCGAGATTTCCATCAAAGTTATGTTGATGGTGTAAGCATTCACGATACTTTTACTAAAATTAGTTACGATGAAACATTTAAGTTAGTCGAACAAAATCTGATTCATCGAGAACATCAACAAGTAGTTTTAAATATTCTCCAATCTCGACCGAGTACCGATGCTTACTATCGAGTGAACTATCGAGTTACTGATTATTACGTTATTAGGTGGTTACGGGCTTTAGGTTCAAAGGTTGAGGTTTTACTTCCCTGGAGTTTGCGTCAGGATATGGTTCGTGAGATTCAAAGTCTTTTGAATTTATATTAGTTTTGAGCTGTTTTGCGATCGGGATTTTTAAGGTTTCAAGGTTAATTTGAATTTT